>ERZ809472.201-NODE-201-length-15720-cov-15.263900_pt1 | contig 15720 bp, 7 predicted proteins | sample MGYA00521274_ERZ809472 | MGnify/ENA primary metagenome ERZ809472 (study PRJEB31581, sample SAMEA3312791) | metagenome | study: EMG produced TPA metagenomics assembly of the PRJEB8939 data set (Metagenomic analyses of Rumen microbiomes reveals... | reverse complement strand
TGACTATAGTCGATAGACCTGTTGACTATAGTCGACAGGTAAGGGGGGCCGTACCCCACGATAAGAGCGGTACCTGACGACATGTAAAAACCCCGTACCATCCGAGAAGGATGATACGGGATTGTGATTACAGGTAAGTATTCCTGTTGCTTAGTTAGAACGTATCAACGTCGACACGAACGCGCTGACGTTTGACACAATTCTACTCTTCCCATCCTGCCATGATGGAGATGACGGTCGAGATGTCAGATACGTCGACTGCGCCATCATTGTTCACGTCAGCCTCGTAATCGTTGTCCGTGAAGCCGGCCATAACGGTGATAATAGCCGAGATGTCGGAGACATCGACCTGACCGTCGTGATTCACGTCACCCTTCAAAGGCTCCTCACCACTCTTACCGTATTCGTGAGGATTCTCACCTAAGAGCTTAACATAGAAGTTCTTAGTACCAGTCTGATCGATGAGAGACTCGCTCTCGTCTTCAAGCATCCAAACAACGTTCTTGATGGTGTACTTGTTGGCTTCCTTGATTTCTGACAGGTTGAATGCGATTGACTGCATGCCATCTGCCTCGGAAGGAATAACGAAGGGCGTTGAGAAGTGCTGCTCTTCGGTAGAGAATTCCACATCACCGATAGCCCCCCAGTGGAGGTAAGCACCAGGAGCGACGTGATCCTGTGTGGTAACATGAGCATCCATATCAGCTACATAGTCGAACTCAACGATTGTAGACTCGCCAGCGGAGAGCGTGCGGTTAGCAAGAATCCAGAACTGGTTGTCCCAAGGCTGGCCAGTACCACCCTCCTGCTCGCCAGCGGTGAAGTCTCTCTCAATGGTTTCGATGACAACCTCTGTCGGGTTGGGCTTGATTTCAATCTTCTCCTTAATCTTACCATCGAGCATCTCGAATGCCATTGCGCTGTAATTAGGGTCGATGTAAATCTTCCAGATACCAGTACCCGGGAGGTTCACCTTGGCAAGACTTGACGCTGTGTAGTCTTTCCAGTCATCAGGATCGTTTGTAATAGGTCCATTGGAGAGATCGGGCTTAAGCGTAGCACTCTTGAAGGCAGCATCGTTACCGCGAACGGTAGAAATCATGACCTGAGAAACCCATGCACCTGCCTCACCAACGACTGCAGTATATAACTCTTCGTCCTCATCGTACTCGAACTCGATGGCATTGCTGAAGTCATACTCAAGACCCTCGTCAGGATTGCAGCCAGCAACGAAGAAACCCTCGTCGAGCTTCATGCTCTGCCAAGAGAGGTCGTCGAAATAGAAGTCAATGGCCTCCTTGTCGTTCTGGTTGAGCTGGAATGCGATAGACCAACCACCAGCCATATCATCGGCCATAGTCATCGTACCGTCGAAGTCCTGCCACTCTGTTGTGAAGGAGACGTCGCCAATAGCGTGCCAGATGAGGTAGTCAGACGGGTTCTGCTTGTGAATCTGAGTAGCAACAGTAACGTTCTTTGAAGCCTTGTAACGGAAGCGAATCTTGAGCTGCTCGCCGGACTTCCACTCCTTCGGAGACTGAATCCAGAACTGGTTGTCCCATGCAGCGGCATCACCCTCAGTGGTAGCTTCCTTACCATGAACGACGAAATAGTGGTTACCATTACCCTCCTCTTGTTCGATTGTAGCGGGGAAGGGATCCCAGCCACCGTCGTCGTTCATGTTCACTTCTCTCTCCTTACCCCATGCGCAGATGAGATAGTTGTTTTCCTGATCGTTGAACTTCACGTTAGGATCAGCCCAAGGAGTCTCGGCATTACCCATCCAAGTGGGAATATCCTGAACCTTGCTTTCAACAATAACAGGCTTACCATCGCTTGTGAGCCACTCCTGCCAAGTAATAGGTCTTACGTTGGTCTGGTCCTCATAAACCTCAACATACTTCCACTCAATGGTAGCAGCAACGGTAGCAGGCTGAGCAACGAGGTTACAGCTTGAGCCACCAATACCGGTGTACTCCCACTCAATCTCCGTCCACTCCTCGGGGATGTCTACGGAAGCGCTTGCGGGAGTCTCACTCCAGCTCCAACCCATGTTGACGTTGATAGTGCAGGCTTCAGAAGCCTTAACCATTGCCTTTACCAGATAATGGCCATCAAGCTGCGTCTGAATACCGTCGGCAATGAAATACTGGTGCCAATATGGATTAGCACCTGTTACCTTCTGATACTCAGTTCCATTATTGGTCAGGACTGTACCAACAGAACTCTCTCCATCTTTCCATTTGTCATCACCATCACCGTCAAGAGCTTCTTGAGTTGCATACCTGAAAGCTGAACCGTAGTCGGTCATTACACCGTCGACCCACTCAGGAACATAACCCATTACGTAGAATGGGAAACCTGTGTTTTTGGAGTAGTCAATCTTGTAGACGTCTACCCAGTTGACTGCATTTGCCCCCATGAACGTTGCCAGGAAAGCAAAGATTGTAAATAATTTCTTCATAACAGAAATAATTTAGATTAATAATTGGTTAATTAATAAAAAGTGAAAAAAAAATAATAGTTAATGGATTTCTTACTTTCCGCTGAGCGCATCACAGAATGCCTTGTAGGTAGCTGTGCGCACCCAGTCCTTGCTGTCCTTGTCGACCAACCAGAGACCCACCGGGTCGCTGCTGCTATCAGACATGTTGCCCTTGCAGATACCGGCCTGCTTGTCGACTGGAATCTTGTTCAAATAGCTCTTGATGGCCAAAGCATAGAAATCGGCAAGATTCTGACGCTGCTCTCCAGTGATTTTATCAGCAGTGACAAAGGAGCCCTCAGCATCCTGATACCTGATGTCGAAATTAGAGACACGTACCAGTTTGCCTGTAGATGCCAAGTTTTCGAGGAGGTTGTTATAAGAGGCCACGTTGGCACTCTGAACTGCAGGATCCTCGCTATAGCTGAGAGTCAGCTTTGCGTTGATACCATCAATCTTTGCGCCGTTTGCATCCCAGATTTTCACCCAGTACATGAGACTCTCAAATTTCTTCTGTTCTTCGAGACCTGTTTCGCTGATGAAGAACTTCAGCGCTGAAGGATCGCCCTCGTGCCTCTCGTAAGCTTCACGCGCAACCTTAGCCACAACAGGAGCATAGTTCTCACTGCCAAGAACGTCTTGCCAGAAGATGCTCGTCGTTGAATGTTTCAGGTCGTACATACCGTTATCAAGTTCAGCCTTGGAGTCGATAGCCTCGTCAATGAGGTCGAATGACTGGATACGTCCGAGGTTGATCTTCATCAGACCATCGCTCCACGCATTAAGCGCATAAACGATTGTATCCTTTTTCTCCTGTTCCGTCTGCGGACGGTGATTGTCGGGAACGTGAATGACGGTGACATCCTTGATATAGAGAATAGAGTTCAAGTTACCCTCGACTAACAAATAACCCTCGGTTGCACCTTCGGCCGCCCTAACTTTTTCAATAACAACCTTTTGCCACTTGCCAGCCTTGATGATGTACTTCTTATCAGCTCCTTTCTCCCGAATCTTGTTGTCAGCGAAAGTACAGATAATCGACTCATCCTTGTCGACCTTAGCATTGATAGTGATGGTGTATTCACCCAGGGGGTCAACATCGAAACCTTCCACAATGCGAACCTTTCCTCTCTTTGGAATCTTCAGGGCATTGTTGTTGCCGTCATATTTTTTTTCAATGGATGCCTTACCTGTACCAGTGAAAGTTTCCATCGTGGTGTAGTCGACGGTCTTATCCAGAATGGGATCGACAGGAATCTCGATGGGGGCAGTGAGTAAATTCATCCATCCGTCGGCCTGAGAGGCATTGGCAACGATAGGGCTGCCATACACCTTGCCACCAATTTCCTGGACATGGTCGAGCAGGTCCTTCATGTCGAGGAAGTTCATCACACCTCTTTCATTGATGATGGCACCAGACATCAGGGTGCTACCGAAAGTGACATCGTCGAAATTGGTGATAGCTGCGGCATGGGCCAGAGCCTGCTTGTTGAAATCGGTCGCCTTGAGCGTGGCACCGAGAGTCAGGTTGGGATACTTGGCTCTGTCAATATATGTCTTAACGGGAGCCAAATGCTTATACGGCTCATCATAATCCGGATCTATTTCAGCCCAGAAGTTGTCTGTCTCATCATAGCTGGCACAGGAAACAACAAGTGCTCCCGCAGCCAACACCAACAGACAGTTTCTGAAAAATGAGCTGTGAACTGTGAACTGTGAAGTATTAATCATATTCTTAGCCTCCTTTTATTGTTTAACGTACTTTGGTGAGAAGAATACTTTCTTGTTTGACTCACGGGTCTGGACGACAAGCGTATCGTTGGTCGATATCTCCACGTCGTTCTCAAGAACCCAATCCACTTCCTTGCCTGATCTGTCAAGCTTTTTACCGATGACCCTACCTTTCTTGAAGGTCACATTGTAGGCCAGGCGAAGAATGTCACGCTGGACAGGCACGCCATTCATGTTGCCCCACTGGTAGTCCTTGTACTCGGGTCTCTCTGTTCCCTTGATGATAAATTCGCCAGAACCGGAAGAAGGCACATCCTCATCGTCGTTGGTAATGACGCACTTGTTGTCGCCATCGAATGTGAGGACGAGGTTGCAAAGCTGAGAAGGTCTGGCCTCTCCGGATGCATCCTTACCGATACTGATATAAACCGGGAAGATGGCCTGTGTCATGTTCTTCGTGACGACGCTGCAGATTTCATCGTTCTGGTTAATCGGGTTCTCAGTGTAATGCTCAACATCTGACTTGACGAGTGAGGAATCCTTACGGATAATCGTAGTAGTGACTTCTTTTTCCGTCAAATTGTCAACACCACGACGGATATACTTTGCCTGCCAGGGGTTCATATACTTCACACAGTAAAGCACATAGTCCTTGGCAAGGACTTCCCAGTCTTCCGTATTGGTACGAGCAGGCGAGAGACCTTCACGGGGTGTGCCGGTGAGGATATGGTCAATGCCCCTTGCGTTTGTCATCAGAAGAGGAATGACGTAGGTGTTCTCAACGGCTTTGGCATCCTTGAAGAAAGCATCGGTGAACTGTACTTCGACATAGCCACGGGAATCGCCATTATAAGGAATGGCATTGGATGAAAGACTATAATATTCCGATGGCATGGGAAGCACAGGATAGGATGCGTTTCCACCTTCATCAACAAACCAGAGGTCTTGGCAAAGTGACTCATCGACAACAAAATCCACGTATGCATCACGTCCGCCATACGCTCCACCCATCGTTGACCATATCCGACACTTGTGCTCGTTGTCGAGCGTGTTGTCGTAGATGTCGTTGCCAAGAATAAGTGTACGTACAGGGAACTGATAGGCGAAGTAGGCTGTTGTGCCTCCTTCATAGTCTGGGAACACTTTGTCTGCGTTGTAGCAAGACGTATAGGTGAGAGAGAGTGCTCCCAGGGCTACTCCGTAAATATATTTCTTAAGCTTCATCATTGTTATTTACAATTTAACAATTAACAATTTACGATTATTATTACCACCCCTTGTTTTGCTTGAGGTTACTCCATTTGAGAACCTCATCCTTGGGAATTGGTCCGTAGCACTGATAAGAGTTGTCGAATTTACGATCCTCAACTTCAATGATGTTATAACTAAGTTCATCGGTTGTGTCGTCGCGGTCAATCCTCATACCCTTGACCGACTCGTTGAGCGGCAACATCCAACGGCGGAGATCCCAGAAGCGCTTGTTCTCAAAGCAAAGCTCGATACGACGCTCGTTACGGATAAGATTCGTCATCTTAGCCTGGTCGTTTGCGCACTCCTCCAGATAGACATCACCTTCGGGAAGCGCCATACCGATCTCGTTGGTGGCAAGTCCTGCACGTGTACGGATGGCCTTGATAACGTCGTAAGCCGTGTAGCCTACGCCACCTTGGTCGCTCTTCGGTCCCCAGGCATCGTTTGCTGCTTCTGCGTAAGCAAGGAAGATTTCGGTGTAACGGATGCGCGGATAAATGTGCTGTTGCTCAATGAGGGAACTGGCCTGCGCACTTACGTCTTCACGAAGGAGCTTCTTCAGGTAATAGCCAGTGCGTGTTGAAGTTGCGATACTGTTAATGTTGTCATCAGTTTCCTTTTTATTATCGCCATTTATTGCGGGATATGTACCTGTTATGATGACAGTTCTTCTGAATGTTGTACCATTATAGATGATGTTGTCATCCAGACGCGGGTCACGGTTAGCGTAGGGATTCTTAGGATCGTAACCGGAATTAGGATCTGTGATAGGAAGTCCGTTACGCATGGGGAAAGCGTCGACGAGATTCTGAGACGGATTCACACGACCGCTACCATACAGCGTCGGGGGGAAGTTATCCTTTTCCTGATCTGCATTCTTAGCACGGTCTGCACGCCAAAGGATTTCGGGCATTTCCGATGCAGTTGGTTCAAGCTTTGTCTTGTTCTTGTACCAAATGTTACCTGTGGGGTCAAATCCCTCTAATCCACCAATGCGTTCGAGTGCCTTTGCGCAAAGCATTGCAGCCTCGGCAGAAGTCACGCCACTTTGTTCGCGGAAGGCAGGACTTGCTGCGAGAAGGGCGACCTGGGCCTTCAAGGCCTCGGCTACTCTTGCTGACACAAGATTGCTTGCCTTGACGCCGAACACGAGGTTGAAGTTGGAATAGTTTGCACCAAGCTCACGATACTTTAAAGGGACTTCTTCATCGTTGAAAACATCTTTATAATCAGCAGGGAGAAGGGCCATTGCGCTGTCGCAGTCGGCGAAACACTGCTTCACGCAGTCAGCGAAAGTGGCACGAGCCTGATTGAAGTCGGAACTACCATCTTCGGGTTTGGTCAGTATAGGCACGCCGTAAAGTACACCATCGTCTGCATAGCCTCCATGAGCCTGAAGTAAATGGTAGTAAAGGATTGCACGAAGGCCGAAAGCCTCGCCTTTCAGACGATCAATGAACATCTGCTGCTTTGAAACAGCACTTGGGGCCCACTTTACCTTTTCAACATTTGCGAGGAAGAGATTGACATACTGGATGCCATCCTTACAACTGTTCCATTGAGACATGGGGTCGTTGTCTGAAGCCCATGTGCCAGTAGCCATATTCAGGTATGCGCTGTTTTTCACGTTGGTAACAGCGTCATCTGTAGCAACGTCTGTCTGAGTGGTCGTTATATAAGGAAGACGATCGTAGCCGTAGATCAGCAGTCCATGTGCATAATCCGACTCCTCATACATGGCATCCTCCTGTCGGGTGTTTTCATCTGCAGGCTCGAACATATCACTGCATGAGCAGAAAGCGAGGATACCGATGAAATACAAAATAATGTTTCTTGTCTTCATTTTCTTGTTGTTTTATTAGAGGGTTACCTTTACGCCGAGATTATAGAAACGAGTCTGTGGTGCATAGCCAACACTTGTCTCCAACACCTTGCGATTCTTTGAGATAGTGAGGAGGTCGTTTCCATTCAAATAAACAGAGAGAGCCTTTACCCACTTTCCATCAAACATTTCCTTGGGGAAGTCGTAAGTAAGCTGTACCTTGCGGAGGTTGAACCGGTCTGTGCTGTAAAGCCAGAACGATGATGCAGACGCGTTGTGAGCATGACCCTCTGCGGTCAGACGGGGATGAGTAGCGCTTTCAGCGGTCTCCGGTGTCCAACGGCCACGTGCATTGACAGAGTACTTATAGTCTCCACTCATATAATAGTAACTGTTGCCACCATTGGTCTTCATTGCGTATGCGCCGAACTGACCATTGCCGAGCACAAAGAGCGTAAAGTTCTTATACTTGAGCGTGAGGTTCACACCGAGCGTGAAAGGCGCGCCAATGTTGCCCAGGCCAGTGCCATCAGGATTGCCGTTTTTATCCAAAGCAACGACACTACCCGACTTACCAAGAACAACCAGGTCTTGGCTGTTGATGACACCATCACCGTTGACATCCTCATATTTCAAGTCACCAGGCTGGATGGTACCACCAATCTTTGGCTGTGGAAGATCACTCTTTAAGGTGAGCTTTCCTGTTTCAGGATTCACGTCAAAGTCGCTTTCAGAATAGAATCCCAGACAGTTGTAACCCCAAAGGGCATCAAGGGCCTGACCCTCAGTGTGCTTGTCCGGAGCTTTCGGATCTATCGTTTCATCAAACTTCTTCCACTTGGTCTTGAGATAGGTACCTACAACTCCAAGAGTGGCATGAACCTGACCAAACTGTTTCCGAGCCGTTACACTGAAGTCAAGTCCCTTTCGGTTCTGGATGTTATTGTTAATGGCCGGCATAAATGAACTTTTGGATGAACTTCCGGGAAGACCATCCTGCAAGTATGAAGGGAAGGAACTCAGGTTCTTGACAATAAAGCCATCCATATCCGAGTTGAAGAAAGTGAGGTCTGCGGAAATCAGTTTGTTGAAGAACGAACCACGAAGACTAACCGAGAATTCCTTGCGATGGATAAAGTCAAGAGCTGGGTTGCTACCCGACTCAGAATAAGTACGGTTCGTAGTTACACCTTCATTCCATGAGAAATTACCACCGGTAGTTTTCCAAACAGCATCGTAGCGATAGAAATAATCGTCGTCCACATAGACATCTATATCCTCGTTCAGATTACTGTAGGATGCACTGAGCAACAAGTCGTCAACGAAGTCTGCATTCTTCATGAAATTCTCCTTGGCAAGGTTCCAACCGAGGGTGAAAGAAGGCGAGAAGGCTCCGCGATTACCTTTGGGGAGACGGGCTGAATGAACGGCTGCCACTGCCACTTCGGCAAAGTAACGACCCATATAGTCATAACCAGCCTGAAGGCCTAAATTTGCATTAGCATATCGATGGTATGTACCACTGGACGTCGTAGTAAACATATTAGCGAGAAGCATACCACTTACATGATGCTTGTCTGCAAATGTATGGTCATAGTCGAAATGACCATTCCAACTGATAGTCTGGCGATAGGAAGTGTTTGACATTGCCATGTGACCCGTTATGATCTCATCGTTCTGCTGCTCAAGACCTACAATAACATCTTCTGTGTTATAGTTACTCCATGTGGGGATGAACACAGCATACTTGTTGTCGTACGAAAGACTATAATTGGCAGCATAGTCGATGGAGAACAACGTCTTGAATGACAGGCCATTTACGAACTTGTTCATGTCATAGATAAAACCGGCATCAAACTGGAACTGACGACTGACATCCTTCGTCTTACCACCGAAATAGCAGTCAGCAATCGCATTGGTCTGAGTGGCCTTTGTTCCGCCAGGGAAATATTTCCCGTCGAGAAGGTTGAGTGATTTGCTAAGGACAGCAAGGGCCTTACTGGCATTGGGGTCAACCATATCAATGTCAATCAACGGAGCGGCGTTTTCAGGGAAGTTTGGACGCATGGTAGCTGCATCATTCCAGAAATTACCCTTGTTCTTATTGGCATTGTAGAAGGTAGCGCTTGCATTGGCAAAACCCTTGATGAGCTTGTTGATAACGAGGTCTACATTACCACGTACACTGAAACGGTCGGTGTAGTTGTCCTTTGCATCACCAAAGTTGATGAGGTCTTCGAGACGATAGTAGTTGATGTTCGTGTAGAAGTGAGCACGGCTACCACCACCCTGGATCTCCAATGTACCTTCAGTACGGTTATAGGCTTTGCGAATATACTCGTCTGAATAGTAGTTTACGTTTGGATAACGGTAAGGATTAGCCCCCGAGGCATGATTGAAGATATCCATCTGGGAGTACTTGGGAGTGATGGGATTGCCCTTTGCTCTCTGATCGTTGGCAAGAGCCTCGTTATAGAGTGTCATATACTCTGCAGAACCAAGATACTCAGGGAATTCCTTTGCGAAATAGAAACCAGTGTTGGCGTTGGCATCAATCCGCAGACCGTCAACCTTGCCACGCTTGGTAGTGATAAGGATAGCACCCTTTGCAGCCTTCGAACCATAGAGCACAACAGCCTGTGCTCCCTTGAGGAAGGTAATCTGCTCAATTTCAGATGGAAGCACATTGTTAGACGGACGCTTCACACCATCGATAATAACGAGCGGAAGGTTGCTGTTGTCGTTATTGTCCAGACGTTCATTGTCCATACCCCATAGGTTGTTTCCATTCCATCCGCCAACCTGTTCGAGCATGTCTTCAAGGCTACTCATCGTATAATCCTTCTTCTGCAGCTCTTCCATGTCAACGTATGAAATCCCTCCGAGGAGATGGTCGGGATCCTTGTCGCGGAAAGCAACATGGACTTTCTTTTTTGCCGCGATTGAATCAGCGTCGTCATTGACCTGGGCATTGACCGTCAGTGGCGATGCAGCCAACATGGCAAAGAGAAATATGTTTGTTTTTATATTTTTCATAATCTTCATTAATCAATATTCAACATTCAATGTTCAATCTCTTACCACCCTGGATTTTGGGGAAATCCTTCGTAAAGATAAGTATCCTTGTCTGGAAGCGGGAACCAGTAGTGCTTTGAGTCAAAACGACGGGAGATGAGGTCTTGCTTATGGAAGTTTCCGACTTTTGCATCTTTCGGATCGTTCTTCTTAAACCAGTCATCAGTTTCCAGACGCTCAAACTCATGAGAGTATTTCACAGTGTAAGGAGGCTCGGTAAGGAGGAGCCAACGCTGGAGGTCGCACCAGCGGAAACCTTCAAAGGAAAGCTCCACCGCACGTTCACGGCGTATTTCATCCATAAAGTGCTGCTTGGTGTCACAAAGATTGGCAGGCACCGGCTCCAATGGCCAATCGGAAGAGTTTACGCGGTCGTGGAGCACGTTGATAGCGTCAATAGCAGAGAGTGTTGTGCAATAATCCCTTGTATTGAGGTCTGCTGCATCCTTTGCAATAGCTGTCCTTGCCTCTGCATACATCAGATAAATTTCAGCAAGGCGCATATAAGGAAGATAGCACTCGAAGTTGTAATCCCAGTCGTACCATTTATCACCTTCATTACACTGGTGAGGAACCAGCTTCTGAATGAAATAACCTGTGCTGCTTCCATCAGCAACGCCGCGCATGGCACCACCGGTGTAAAGGGAGCAGTACTCAAGTTTCTTCTGGTCGGAATTCAAGGCATCCGTGCTGAGCACATAGTGGAAACCGTCAAAAACAATATCATGATAGAAACGTGGATCGCGATTGTTGTAAGGATGCTCCGGATCCCATCCTGACCGCGGGTTCAGCACATATACACCATCCCGTACGAGATAGATGGGCTGTCCGTTTGCCATTCCGTACTGGTCGATGACGTTTGCCGTGGGGTGATGAATGATTTTGTCGTGAGCCACGAGACCGGCAACCTTGGGACCGAAAATCTTTGCACAGTTCCAGTTGGCAGTGTTCAGACCAGAACAAACACCACGGAAGATGACCTCTGTAGTACCTGGCACCTGCCAGCTCTGCTTGACGGTATAGAAAATATCTGAGTAGTTAGTTTCAAAATTTTCATCACGCACATGGTCGTAGATGTTGGAATACTTGAACTCTGCAAGCTGGTACCTCACAGCGCCTCTGTTTACAAGATCAAGTGCCCTGCCAAGAGCATCAGCAGCCTTCTTACAGTAGCTCTCATCATAGTCGTATGTCTTACCGGTACGACTGGCTTCCAAGAGCTTGTATTGTTCGCCCCTATTGTATTTCTCAAACTCCTTCATGAGCGGAGAGCCAGCCCAAAGATAGCACTTGCCAAGGTAACAGAGTGCCATAAACTTGTTGATACGCAAGGCGTTGACTCCAGATGTCTGCATACCGGCAAGGGTCTCGTCCCAGTCATAAGGAAGGAGATCGTAAGCCGTTAAGAAGTCCTCTGCGCAACGGTCGGCACATTGCTGGAAAGAAAGACGGGGGAGCTCAGGAATGCTCGTAGCCTCAAAAGCTTCGTCAATGTATGGAAGTCCGCCGAAGTAGCACATCAGTTCGAAATGCCACCATGCACGGAAGAAATACAGCTGTCCGCGCAGCAGGTCACGCTCTTCGTCTGAACCAACGAGCGACTTCTTGTTCTCAAGCTGGTCAAGGCCCATATTACACTTACGGATGCAGTACCAAGAGTTTTTCCAGAGCGAACTTCTGTCACCATTGAGCCAGCACTGGTTATTGTTATACCAGTTACGGTAGTTGCCAAGGTCAACCTGATGATCCATGTGTGCATAGCCTTCTGGGTTGTGAACGGCATCATCACCAAAGTTCCATGCGGTACAATAGTTAACCTTTTCCTTGTCAGGAATCAGACTATAGATTTCCTCAATATATCCCTGGAAGTTTCGGTAGTTCTTGAATGCCTCATCCTCTGCCACGATAGACTCGGGATCCTTGTCGAGCCAGTCGGAGCAAGAAGTGAAGATCACACTGCCACCCATGAGGAGCAGCGAACCACACAAAAGGGTTTTAATATTATTATAGTATTTCATAATAATGTACGCAATTAAATGTAAAGCTTAAATCCGAAGTTATAACGTCTGACTGTCGGGTAAGCACCGCCGCTACCACTCCAACCGTAGTTACTCTCACGGTCGTCAGGCATCTTTGTAATCAGCAAGAGGTTATTACCATTCACGTAAATCTTCAGGCTTGAGAAACCAAGTTTCTTGATCCAGCCCTTCGTCCAAGTGTAAGCAAGTTCAACGTTCTTCAGTCGGAAAAATGAACCATCGTAGAGATACTGTGTACCGTCGTTGTAGGAGACCTGGGTGTTGAAGCGGGGTACGACTACCTCACCCGATCCATCTACAGGATTCCACCAAGTACCATTATCATATACCGTGAGAAGCTGATCTCCGAAAGAAGGAAGACCTACGTCACGTGTTACACCCGTTACGCCATAGAGCTGAGCGAAGCAAGAGAAGCCCTTCCACTCCCAGCCGATAGTGGCATTGTAAGTGTGCTCCGGAGTTCCGGTGTAACCGTAAGGAGCCTGGTCGTTTGTTTCGTCAACTTTACCATCACCATTGAAGTCAACGATATAATGGTCACCTATGAGAACCGTTTCATCGTTAGTACGCTCAGGCATACTGTAGAGTTCGTCGTAGGTATTGATAAAGCCGTTGTCAATGAATGACTGGTACTGTCCCTGAGAATAACCCTCTGCTTTGCGGTAGCTCGGAATCAGTGCGGGGTCATCCTTTAATTTAATTACGTTATGCGCGTATGTATAGTTGGTATTTGCCCAGAAGCGCATACCATTGTTCAACACCTTGTTGAAACGAAGTTCAAGCTCGAAACCTGAGTTCTTGATCTTACCCCTATTGATGTCGGGGGTCATGGCTGCACCATAGTAGGAAGGCACTGAACGGTCAACTCCGGAAATAAAGATGTCGTAACGGTCATCGCGGAACCAGTCGAAGCTACCGGCAAACATACCATTCAAGAAGGCATAGTCGAAACCGAGGTTCATCTTCTTCACGGTTGCCCAGCGAAGGTCGGGGTTGGCGATAGTAGCTTCCTTATAGCCGGTGAACGGACTGTTGCCACGACTACCTGTATTACCAATATTCACCTCGTAAGGACCAATGACCTCCCAGCCTGTCAGGTAAGCCCAACGTGCGCCCGAGCTGTCATCACCGATTTCACCGATAGAACCACGAATCTTTAGCATGTCAATGATACCCTTATCCTTAAGCGGTTTCATGAACTTCTCTTCAGACATCATCCAACCTGCGGCTCCTGAACAGAAGAAAGCAAAGCGGTGATCGGGAGAGAATCGCTGTGAACCGTTGTAAGCACCGTTGAACTCAGCGAAATATCTGCTCAAGTAGTCGTATGTTACACGGAACACCCAGTCCTCACGGCGATTCTCTAAGTCGGCGTTACCGGCATTGATACGACGTTTCCAGTTACCCATAAGAGACACGTTATGGTCGCCAAGCTGACGGGCCCAGAAGAGCTGGAGCGACATTTCCGTTGCACGGCTTGTATAGCTTACGCTACCTGCCGCAGTAGACCAGTCACGCTTTTCATAGAAATCGAAACCGGTTTTCGGATAAATATCATTCTCAAAAAGCAGCTGACCATCCTCAGGGAGAATGTATGCGGTCTTATTCACGTGACCACCACCTGCGGCATCAATACCACGGCTACCCTCATCGAACTGGTTATCCCAAGAAATGGTACCACGGGCAATAAGGCCTTTTGTTACAAAATCAAGATTTTGTTCGAGAGAGAAGTCGGTGAACACACGAGTGATTGTTTTGAGCTCATAACCCGACGTTGCCACGTTCATAGCAGAGTTTGCCATGTTGGAAGCAGCCAGACGAGACCATCCCCATGCGCCATTAGAGAACCTGACGGGATAAACGTTTGGCGGCATACGGTAGGCACCTGCCCAGTTCTGCTGCTGGAACCACTCACCACTATTACCATAATAATAACGAGGGGTCTTCTGCTGTGCATTGGAACCGGCCAAGTTGACCCTGAACTGAGTGGTCTTTGTAATCTGGAAGTCAAGATTGGAGCGTACATTCAAACGGTTGTAAGCATAACCGCCTTCATAACCCTGATTGTTGTCCCAAATCCTCGTCATATCACCTTCGTTCTGGAAGTCGAAGGCCACGAAATACTTGACGAACTGTGTACCACCAGAGAAATTAATGTTTGTATTGTAAGACAAGGCGGTTTTCCTGAACATCTCATCCTGCCAGTCAATGTTTGGATAACGTTCAGCCTGGCTGTAGTCACCGAGGTAGTTGCCATCGGCATCATAGTTTGGCTTAACCGTATAGTCCTGATTGCGGAAAAGGTTGATGAATGTCTGTGGACGATAGTATGCCCATGAAGCAGCGCCACCTAAGGCAAGCTCGTGCTCGATAGACTGGTTGCGGTACATGTAGCCGTCGTAGGAGTCATACTTACGCGGAAGTTTTGATACGGCCTTCAACGTAGCGTTGAAACCGATATCAATCCTGGCCTTGCCTTCCACACCACGCTTTGTGGTAATAAGGATAACGCCATTAGCACCTTCCACACCGTAAACGGCTGTAGCAGAAGCGTCTTTCAACACAGAGACGGTAGCCACTGATGTAATATCAACCGACTTGATCTCACGCTTGACACCATCAACGAGAATCAGAGGCTGAGCGTCCTGGTTCCACGCAGCTGCACCACGAATGTAGATTCGAGGATCCTCTTCACCCGGCTGGCCAGAAGAAGCAATTGTGGCAACACCTGGAAGGTTACCTGTGAGGGCGGCACCGACGCTACCGATACCTGCAGCACGTTCAAGGACTTCACCCGTGGTCTGGGTGATAGCACCCACCACTGATGCTTTCTTCTGTTGTCCGTAACCCACTACGACAACTTCCTCCAGCTTGGTGTTCTCAGCAAGCGTAACCTTGAAGTTGCGCTGCTTGCCAACCTTCACTTCCTTTGTGACCATACCTACGTATGAAATCACCAGCGTTGTCTGCTCCGAAGGCACACTCAACTGGAAGTTACCGTCGAAATCAGTCACAGCACCCAGGGAAGTTTGCCCTTTCACTACTACCGAGGCGCCAATCAGCCCCTCTCCATTGGAATCGACGACCGTACCCTTAATCGCGACATCTTGTCCCATCACCGTGGTACAAAACATCAACGCAAGCAGTACCAATACGCTATGTAAGGCGATTGGTACAGGAGTAAGAACAGTCTCTTTCACAAAGCTTTTCAACTGTTTCATCTTGTCTGATTTTGATTCATATTCTTTGATTTTATTATCTCGCTGTTTTTCCCTGCAAATATATAAATAATAACATATTTAAGGGTTCATACTAGC
>ERZ809472.200-NODE-200-length-15769-cov-7.833715_pt1 | contig 15769 bp, 8 predicted proteins | sample MGYA00521274_ERZ809472 | MGnify/ENA primary metagenome ERZ809472 (study PRJEB31581, sample SAMEA3312791) | metagenome | study: EMG produced TPA metagenomics assembly of the PRJEB8939 data set (Metagenomic analyses of Rumen microbiomes reveals... | reverse complement strand
CGAGATCTACACTCTTTCCCTACACGACGCTCTTCCGATCTGCTAGTCATGGTGAACTCACTCAGAACCGTCCCCAGTGAGTCCTCCCAATCCGCACGAACCTCCTCGGGATGGAGACCAAGCATGGGATAGCAATAACCAGGGAAGCGACGGCAAACATCCAGTACCGTCTCGCACGATTTCTGGTCGATGCCTGGCACGCCTATTGCCGACACCCCAGCCTCACGGGCCCGGGCAATAACGGCGTCGAGGTCCTCACGGAACTCCTCCCCGTCAAGGTGGCAATGGGTATCAACGAATTTCATGCCTTTTAACTCTGGCGCTTCATCATGGCAGCGGCATAATTCTTCAGGATGGCCTTGCGCTCTTCACTGACACTAACCTTAGCTAGATGCTGAAGACCGAGTTGGTAGCATCCTTCCATCTTCTGCTCACAGAGTTGACGGATGCCGATCTCGTCATACAGGTGTGTCACAGCTTTCACTTTTTCATTGCGGTCGAACGTTGTGGCCTCAATCCATTTCATCAGTTCCTTACGCTGAACATCATCGGCACGGTTCACTGCATTGATAAGCATATAGGTCTTTTTGTTCGAGGTGATGTCGCCGCCGATGTTCTTGCCGAACACCTTCGGGTCGCCATACACGTCAAGAAGGTCGTCCTGCAACTGAAAGGCGAGTCCAATCTGTTCTCCGAAGCAGTACAGGTTCTCCTGATCGGCCTCGGAGGCCCCACCCAGGATGGCCCCGATTTTCAGGGCACAGGCCAGAAGCACACTCGTCTTCAGACGTATCATTTCGATATATTCATCCTCCGCCACGTCGTTACGCGACTCAAACTCCACGTCGAGTTGCTGCCCCTCGCCAATTTCCAGCGTTGTTTCCGTAAAAAGGTCCATCACCTGCTGTCGTCTGTCGGCCTCACACTGTCCCATGCGTTGGAAGGCCTGCAACAGCATGGTGTCACCCGACAGGATGGCCTGGTTGGGGTTCCACTTCTTGTGCACCGTCTCATGGCCGCGCCGCATGTCGGCATTGTCCATCAGATCATCGTGCAACAGCGTGAAATTATGATAGGTCTCCAGTGCGATGGCCTGCGTCATAATCTTCTCGGGGTCCTCCTTGTAGAGATTATACGCCAGGAGCATCAGTACAGGGCGTACACGTTTACCTCCGAGGGAGAGCACATACTTGATAGGGTCGTACAAAGTGACAGGCTGGCGGTCATAGACCAGACCGTCAAGGGCCTCGTTTACCTTCTTGAGTAATACATCTGAACTATACATATCGTTACATATTAAAAACTATCGGAATACATACCTTCGTACGGCAGGGTTTCGCATTCATCATCCCCGCCTGCCATTTCGGCATCATCCTGAGCACCCGCAACACCTCTTTATCACATGAAGAATCCAGATGCTCCGTCAGTTCCAGATCGGAGACAGTGCCGTCGGTATTGACGATGAACTGTGCCACTACCCGGCCTTTGGTCTTTGTATGTTGGGCTAAGACAGGATATTTCAGGTTCTTTGTCAGCCACTTCATGAACTCTGCAGCACCGCCAGGGAACTGCGGCAGATCCTCCACCACACGGAAATCCACAGGCTCGTTATACATATCCACCACCTCTGGCTGCTCCTCTTCAGCGAACTTCTCAGGTTCCTCTATTTCCTGTTGCTCAGGCTGTTCCTGAGGCAGTTCCACGTCCTCATCCACCAGATGAAGTTCTTCTGATTTCGGCAGTTCTTCCACCTTTTCCTGTGGGAGCATCATCGGTATCTCGTCCTTGTCGCGCTTCAGGGGTGAGAGATCCATTTCCGCCTCCAGATCCTCATCGGTATCGAAGAAAGCCCAGCCGCTGTCGGAACTATTCCATTCCAAGGCGACGAACAGGATGGCCAGCACTACGACCAGTCCTAACAGGAACCTCTGTACCTGCTGTCTTTCCAGATCTGCTTCGCGAGTTTTCCTCGATTCCATAATAAAAACGCGATTCTTCCGTTATTAACTAAAAGTGAGTGCAAAGATACACAAAAAAGTAAGAAGGTAAAAAAGTAAAAGGCCAAAAAGGTGGTGATATTAAGAATTATTTCGTAATTTTGCGACCGTTTTTGATGAAAATGAGTAAAAAGTGTTGGTTCTTAAGAAATCGTAGAAGCAAGTGGTGGCACGGGCTGCCACTACTTTTCCCTTTCTACCTTTTGATCTTTTTACCTTTACCTACAATTGCTCAGGAGAGTCAGACGGCCTATAACTTCTTGCGATTGCCCGTCAGTGCCCATGTGGCAGCCCTCGGTGGCGAGAATATCTCTCTCGTCGAAGACGACGCTACGCTCATCTTCCATAATCCCGCTCTTATCAATGACGTGAGCAACCGCACCATCAACCTCAATTTTATGACTTATATGGAGGGTGCAAAGACAGCCAGCGCCTCTTTTCTGAAGGCTGCTGGTGAGAGAGGAACATGGGGTGTTACGGCACAGTATATGGACTACGGATCGATGAAGGAAACCACTGCCGACAACCAAGAACTTGGTACTTTTTCTGCCCGTGACATCGTCCTTGGCGGCACCTTCGCCTACGCTCTCACCAGCACGATCAGTGGCGGTGTCACCGCCAAGTTCATCACGTCCTATATCGGTAGTTACAACTCTATCGCTGTCGGTGTTGACCTTGGGGCTAACTACTATAACGAGGATTATGACCTGAGTGTCTCTGCCGTTGCCCGTAATCTCGGTGGACAAGTAAAGGCTTATGACAATGAGTTCGAGCGTATCCCTTTCGACCTGCAACTGGGTGCTACCAAACGCATCGGGCACTCGCCCCTGCGTTTCTCCGCTACACTGAGCCGACTGACGGACTGGAGCGAGGGTTTCAGCCGTCACCTGGCCTTGGGAGCCGATATACTTTTGGGCTATAACATCTATGTGGCGGCAGGTTATAATTTCCGTCGTGCCAGTGAGATGAAGATCAGTGATGGCGACGGCAGTTCCGCCCACGGTGCGGGACTCTCCCTTGGTGCTGGTCTCAGTATGGAGCGCTTCAAACTCCATGTGGCCTACGGCAAGTATCATGTCAGTGCATCATCAATACTCATTAATATATCATACGCATTATGAAAAAGATTACCATTGCCATCGATGGTTATAGCTCTTGTGGAAAGAGCACCATGGCTAAGGACCTCGCCCGCGAGGTGGGCTATGTCTATGTGGATACGGGCGCCATGTACCGCTCCGTCACCCTTTACGCCCTCCGTCACGGACTGTTCAATGAGGACGGTAGCGTGAAGACCGCTGAACTGGAGGCTGAGATGTCCAACATCCATATTGCCTTCAGGTTCAATCCAGAGACAGGTCGGCCCGACACCTATTTAAATGACGAGCGTGTGGAAGACGAGATCCGCTCCCTTGAGGTGTCCAATCATGTCAGTCCCATCGCCGCCGTCGGTTTCGTGCGCACCGCTATGGTCGCCCAGCAACAGCAGATGGGCAAGGACAAGGGCGTCGTCATGGATGGCCGTGACATCGGCACTACTGTGTTCCCCGATGCAGAGTTGAAGGTCTTTGTAACCGCCTCTGCCGAGGTACGCGCCCAGCGTCGCTTCGATGAACTGAAGGCCAAAGGCATGCCTGCCGACTATGATGACATATTGAAGAACGTGCAGGAGCGCGACTATATTGACTCCCATCGCGAGGTGTCGCCCTTGCGTAAGGCCGATGACGCCATCGAATTCGACAACAGCCACATGACCATTGCCGAGCAGAAAGAGTGGCTGTTGGAGCGCTTCCGCGAGCGCACCGTGTAAACGGTTGTGTCCGATTTGCGCATTTTTCTCATCATTTTTTCGGTTATTAGCGGAATTCTTGCTACCTTTGCAGCCAGAAACCATTATAATCGACAGAAATGATGAGAAAATTATTGTTGACGGCCTTTTGCGCCCTTACACTGACAGTCGCCCATGCAGGTGGACTGATGACCAATACCAACTATCACATTGCCTTCGACCGCATGTTCGCACGCGGTGCCACCACAGAGATTGATGCTACTTTCTCCAATCCTGCGGGTCTTGCTTGGACCCATGAGGGATTCCAATTCTCACTCAACTTCCAGAAACCCTGGCAAAACCGCGACATCCATACCAATATTCCAGGCTATCTGGGTGCTGGTTTCGACAAGAAATACAATGGTAAGGCCTCGGCTCCCATCGTACCCGCCCTCTTTGCCTCTTATAAAAAAGGTAACTGGGCCTTCTCCTCGATGATTGGCATCGTGGGTAGCGGAGGCTTCGTGGAGTACGACGAGGGTATCCCCATGTTTGAGGTACCCATCCGTGCCATGCTCGCATCGAAAGGTGTGATGCCTAAGGATTATGCCTATATCGCCAATATGAAGGGCAAGCAGTATATCTACGGTGGACAGTTGAACATCACTCGTAAGATCAACGATAACTTCTCGGCCGCCTTCGGTATCCGCGCCAACTACTACGATGGTTATAACCGTGGTTTCGTCGAGGCCGTCAGTCCTGCCAGTGTAGGACCTATTGACTATATCAACCTGCATCTCGACTGCATTCAGCGCGGCTGGGGCTTTACTCCTCTTTTCAGTTTCGCTTACCATGACGAACATCTTACCATCGCCGCCCGCTACGAGTTGCGCACGAAGATCAATACGAAGAATGATACGCAGGAATTGTCTATCTATATGGCCGGACAGGAGAAGCCTACCGACGTGAAGGCATTGGCAGAGCAGTTGGGCAACGAGAAGACCATTGCTGCCCTCTCGCAGGCTGTGGGTGAGGATATGGCTGGTAAGGTAAAGCCATACCTGCCCGATGAAAGTGTCCGCTATGACATGCCGTCACTGCTCACCATAGCCGTTGGCTATAATTTTACTCCGCAACTCCGTGCTGCCCTTGAGTATCACTTCTTCGATGACAAGCACGCCAAGATGTATGGTGACCGTCAGAAGGAACTGGAGCACGGCACACATGAGATCCTGGCAGGTGTAGAGTACGACATCAACGATAAGTTCACCGTCAGCTGCGGTGGTCAGCGCACCGACTACGGTCTGAGCGACGGTTACCAGCAGAACACCTCTTTCGCCTGCGATAGTTATAGTGTCGGTCTTGGTGGTGCTTGGAATATCAATGAGAAACTGCGCCTTAACGTGAGTTACTTCTGCTCGCTCTACAGTGACTACAACAAGACACAGACCAATTATCAGGGTACGCCCTATACAGGTACAGACACCTACAGCCGTACGAACCACGTGATCGGCATAGGTCTCGACTATAAGTTCTAACAAGAATCTCCACCAAGGCCCTACTGTGCCCTGATGTAATCTCACAGAGTTCCTGTCCCCCTGTGAGGTGGGCGAATCGAAGGGATGGCTTCCACGGTTTGTTAAGATGGCTCGAACGCCGTGTTCGGACTATTCCTATACCCTATAAGGGATTATCCGAACACGTCGTAGAGACTATCCGGATAGCACGAAGAGACTATCTGAACAACTCGTAGTTGACCCCTCCCGTCAGTCCCCTACGTTATCGTGTCAGGGAGAATTTCAGGGAGAGACCGAAGTCGCGCGTGGTTGTCGGATAACTACTACTGGAGAGCAACGGGGTGTTTGTCTGCTGGTCGTAGTAGGCCGTGAGCGTGAGCAGGCGCGAGAGAGTGTAGTCAGCCATGAAAGAGATCTTCAGGGCGCTGTTGCCGCTGGAGGCCGAAGACACACCCGAGGCGATGTCGCGCGTGATGGAGGCCTGATTACGGAAGGATACGTCGAGTCGTAGGTTCAGGTCGTGGTTCACGCCAGATTTGCTGGAATTATCTGACTTATTATCATCATTTGCTTTCCCCTTCTTTTTTTGGTTACCCTTGATCTTTCTGTTCACCGTACTGTTGAATATCTGCAGATCCTTGATCTTGTACCCCAGACCGATCACCCAGTCACGGCTGAGGGCCTCGTTGATCTGGACACTGGTCATCGAGAGACTGAGCACACGGGTGGTACGGTACTCAATCTTGGCCGTCAGGTTGTTTTGGAATGTGGCATCGACACCGAGCAGGGGTGAGAAGGCTTCGTTGATGCTCACCGTCGAGACGTTATACATTGAAGAGGGCTGCAGACCGCCCGTCGTCTGATCGGTGATAAAGCCCAGTCCGTCCATATACTCCTGCCAAGAACTATAGGATGCATAACCGCCGACACTATACACACTCTTATAGGCATGGTTCAGGTTCAGACTCTTCAGGTGGTCACGTACCCACGTGAGTTTCGACAGACCACTGTATTTGATGGTCCAGTTGGGAAGCATCCGCGTGATGGCGGGGAAGATGCTCAGTGACTTCCCTGCTCCGGCAGTATAGGCTGACAAGAAGGCTGGTACCAGAACGTCGGCACCGTAAGGATTGATATCGGCAAATGTTCCAGGTGCCCCAGCATACTGGTCCTGAACCTTCTGCTGGAATTCCGGGATGAGTGCACGGAAATGGTCGAAGACGTCCGACTGATAACCAGAATTGGCATCACCGATTCCTGCAAGGGAGCCTTTCAGCGAGATGGTCGTCATGTTGAACGAACCGCTATAGGTCGTCGGCTTACCCGCGTACATATACTGAATACTCTTGGCGCGGTTGTCCGTCCACGAGGCATTGAGGTCGATCTTCAAGTCGCGTAGTGGCTCCACCACAGCCCGCAGTTGGAGGTCGTTGGAACTGTTGACAGTGGCAGGCTGTGACACATTGTCGTTTCTCAGCAACCAGTCGTTATTCAGGGCCTTGTCAATATAGTTGTCGCCGATGACGCCAAAGGCGAAGTCGAGACCCGGCGACATCACACTACCCGTCTTTTGCCCGAATATATCTCCGACATTAGGCAGGAAACCAGGCAGTAACATGGAATACTGTTGACGGTAACTCACGTTGATGGAGCGCACCATCATCAGGAAACGGGCAATGCTTTGTGCAGGTTTATACCATGCCTGGTTTTCTAGTGGCTGTTTGGCAGTGATGCTGAGTTTCACTTGGACGGTATCGAGGCTCTTGATAAGGATCTTGTTGGCATCGACGACCTTATAGGAGATGGCATAGGGCTTACCTTCCTTTGTGCGGGCAGAGACAATCAGACGTTTCGAGTTCTTATTATGAGCCACGGTGACGGTCGTGTCGGGGCTGAGGGTAATCTCCCGCTGGTAGGTATTCTTATTTTTGGGGAGTTGGGCCTTCTCGGCTTTATCACCGTCGTCATCACCGTCGTCATCATCGTCATCGTCAGGATCATTCGCCTTCTTGGTTTTATTGGATCTGTTTGTGTTAGTGCGGTTCGTCCTATTGCTGCTTATCGCTTTCTTGAAACGGTCGTTGGCTTTCTTCAGGAAGGGTACATGATTATAGAGCGTCTCCATGTTGAAGTTGCCGTTGATGTTCAGGTTACGGTTGCTGTTTATCGTATTACCCAACGAGGTGCCGTCGTTGCGTTGTGTTCCTCTCACCCATGTATAACGGCTGTTGAAAGAGGCGTCGCTGTTGATCCAGTCGAAGATGGGCAACTTGTTCAGCGGCAATTGGTAACTGGCGGTCACCTGTTGCTGGTAGTCGAGTGGCGCACCGAGGTTCTTGATGCTCTGCCATACGGAGTCCTTCCAGGCAGAATAGCGGTCAGGATAGAGATCCTTGTTCACAGGAGTATAAGGCTCCTCAATCTCTGCATGGGTAGCCGACTGGAAGTTGAAGTGCAGGTTTTTGGTGAAATCCCAACGGAGTGAGAAGTCACGATTCCAGAGGAACTGCTCGTTAAAGGTCAGCGGTAACTGCTGATTTTCCAGATTCTCGAGGTCTCGCTCCTGCAACTCGTAATAGTTACGGGTCATCTCGGTGTTCAGGGCGATGCTCTGCGGCAGGTAGTTCAGTCCGAGTGCTTTTGGGAAGTTAAGCCACTTTGACTTGCCTTTCAGGTTCTTGAACGGCTCCCAGGTCTTATAGACGGGTGAGTAGCTGTAGTTCAGGGCCCCGCGCCACAGGTCCTCGTCCTCATAGACGGTGGTCTCGCCCGATGTCGAGCGATGGGAGTGACTGTAGCTAAAGGAGAAATTGGCGGGATCGTAGGGCATGGGACGCTTCTTGGTCTTCAGTCCCCAGCGCATGTTAGAGAGTGAGAAGTTGGAGTTCGTGGTCTTTGTGATGGCAATCGACTCAATGCTGTCGCGCTCATGCTGGTCAGAAGCTGCATCTAATGCATCTTCCAGGCGCATGTCAGAGTCCAACGGGTTATAGCGCGGACGGATCTCTTCCTTCGTCAGTGAGTAATAGAGCGGTACGCTGACCTTCGCTTTATCTGGGAAGAACTTGCCGAGTTCCAGACTGGTCGTTACACTGTATTCCTTCTGGGTGTCGGTGGAGCGCTGCATAACCCCTTCCTCCAGTCCGCCGAAACCGTCACTGACATAGCGGCCTGACAGGTTGACCGTACCGAAGTCGGATAGTTGTACGTTCATTGTTCCTGAGGCGGCCCAACCGCCCTCGTTATTACTGTCCATCAGTCGGAGTTCATTCACCCATACCTCGCCCGACTTCACCTCACCGGAGATGTTTCTGACACCAATCATCATCACCTTTACGTCGCCAAGCGTCGGATTACCCATCATGCTGACCTTGTTGTTTGGACGGTCGGGGTCATAGTCCGTGAAGAGTTGGTTGAACGAGGCCATGCCCTGTCCCTTCGCCTGGTTGCGGAACTTCTTCAGGCGGGTGAACACGTCGAGGTTGATGTCGAGCATATTCTCCTCGGGCCATACCTGCCGGCGGTCGGCTGTCGAGTATTTACTGTAGTCGCTGCGGTCAGGGGTCAGTGCCAGTGGTATCTCGTATTCGTAGTAGTTGTTCTTGTAGTCGCTTCCCATGCGGATGAACACGGCCAGTTGGTTGTCCTTCAGGTTGGTGGCATCGGGCTCCAGATGGTTGGCATGTACGAACATCTGCATCCGTTTGTACTGGCGCAGGTCGAGTGTTGTCTTGCGATAGACGGCCTTCGACTCCCCATGTTGTAGTTCCTTCACCACCATGTTCAGGGCCTGTTCGTTGGCCTCCACCAGTTGGGGCTGTGAGGGGTCGGTGACGCGACTGATGCCTGGGGGTAATACATAGTTTACGGGTTTCTTGTCGTTGCTCTCCTCGATATTCACGGCACTAACCTCCATCGTACCGCCCTCGGCACCACCCATGGAGAGACTCTGTTTGTAGATACGCCACTCGCCGCGTACGAGATCCAGTGATCCGAAGCGTAACACGATGGGTTTCTGGAAACCTGTCATGAACATACGCATGAAACGGATACTGGTGAAGTCGTTGATACTGCCCACCTTCCGCTCGTACTCCGTCAAGGGGATGCGGAACTGGTACCAGTTCACGTTCGTCGTGTCGCCATTACGCAACTTCACGCTGCTGGTGCGCATATCGGTGATGAAGCAGTCGGCTGGGGGCGCTCCGTTGCGATAGGCATCGAGGATGTCCGGCGAGATGCGCACCTTGTACTGGTAATAGCGCTCGAACTCGTTCAGGGTATGATCCTCGTTGATATCTTCCACGTCGGGGCCGCTCTTGTAACTCGTATCATAGCCCTCTGTCTGATTCTCCGTATCGGGCGAGTTCCCCTGAGGGTTGTTGATGCGCTTATAACGGTCGAGAATGCTCTTCTCTTCCTTGTCGAAATCGGAACCTCGGAAGTAATGATAGTTGTCGCCTGCAGGGTCGTTGCGCCATGCCTGGATGATGCTGTCGTTGGTGATCAGACCGCTATTCACGACGGCATCGACCCACTCCTTGTAAGCGCCAAAACCGCGCTCCTCCTCGTCGTTAAGTCCGTTGAAACCCACATCCTGCAGGTTGCGTGAGCCACTGGTCGTGACGAAGGCGTAGGTCTCAGTGGTCTGCACACCGATCTTACCCCACTGGGTGGTGAGATAGGAGTCGGTGCCGTTGACGGGCATGGCACTCTCGTCGAACTTCTTGCCATCGTGGAGGATATCCTCGCTCACCTCACCAATGTTGAAATAGAGGTCACCGCTATAGTCGGAGGCCGTACCGTCCTGACGAGTGTAGATAAAGGGATCGAGCAACCAGAACTCAATATATTCGATGTTCGCCTGTTCGAAGTCGTTAGTGTCGAGTTTTCGCATCATACCGCCCCATTTCGTTTCGGGCTGGCGCAGCGTACCATCGCTGTTAAAGTTGCGCGTCAGGTTATAGGGGCCTCGCTCCTGGGGATAATAGGCCAGATTGAGTACGTCGAGTTTGGAGGTGGCACCGTTATAGGTGCTCTGCTGGCGGTTGGGGTAGAGTTCCTTGACATACACCTCACGCACATAATGGTTGGAGAGTTGGTCAAGATCGCTCTTGATATGGCTTGGTGTGAGTGTGGAAGAACGGTTGGTGAAGATGGGATCAACATAGTACCAGGCCAGCAGGGCACGGTTATAGCCGCTGGTGACACCCGTCCTGTCGGCCGCCTCCTGCATGGTTGATGGCACGCTGGAGAGCATCCACTCCTTGGGGCTCTTCACACTGATATAGTTCTTCGTGTTTTCGAAGTCATCGATATAAGAGGCATTATCCTGGGTACCGCTGGCGGTTCCTGCGATAAGCTGTGCGAACTCACCCGTGAAGGTGATATGCGAAGGCTCCTTGACATGGAGGAAAGGAATCTTATTGAGCATCGATGTCAGCCACTGCGACTCCTGTTTCCAGTTCAGGTTCAGTCCCCAGATGGTGTTGCTCAACGGTTCGGAGCCCATCGCCACCTTCGAGGTGAGGGCCTGTTCCGAGAGGTGCATCAGCGTACCGCCAATCTGCAGGTCCTTCGAGAAGTCGTATTCCCAGTTCACACCCAGCATGGTCTTGCGCTGCATACCGTAATCGGTGTTCGACTCGAAGGAGGCGGTGACATTCGTCTGTGCATCCAGGATACTTTGGTTGATGATGGTCACTTCACCGGCGGAGTAATCGACGGTGTAGTCGGAACCTTCCTTCAGTTCCACGCCACCCGCCTTGACCGATACGGAGCCTTTAGGCACGTTATAGGCACCCAGGGAGATGACATTGGCCGAAGAGCCCTTGTATTGTCCTGTCAGGATGAACTTATCCTTCTCCGCATTCTGTTTCGCCACTGTCTTCGTGGAGTCGTAGAGCTGGGTAAAGGCATACTTCTCTGCGTCAGTTTCTGAGAGTCCGTTTTTGACAAGTTGCTGTTTCAGATAACTGCCGAAAGGTTCTGAGGCCGGCAGGAACACGCGGCCGTTGTTGACGGTGTAACCCTCTACGAAGTCGTAGTAGCCGTTGGGATTGGTCTTGTTGTTGTTATCCAGACGGTCGCAGCCCAATAGTTTCAACAGAGTCTTGTTCTTCACCTGTGCCTCTGGGATATAGGTTAGATAGACGCCCGCCGTATCGCTCTGGAACTTGATGTCGAGGCGGAACTTGGTCTTCTCTACCGTTGAGGCAAGATAATACACGTTTTTCATCATCAGTCGCCAGTTGCCCTGTGAGGGATTATTCGACGTGTTCTTCAGCGATTTTACGAAGAGGGCCTTCGAGGTCTCTGTCAGGTCACTGGCAAATTCTCCCACCTGATAGGTAACGCCTCCTGATGTGAACTCGTATGCTACAGCCAGTACCTGGTCTGTCTGGAGTCCAGTCTTCAGTGAGATATAGCCCAACGCCTTGTTGACGGTAAATTCCGACGAGGTCAGCAGACGGGCGCTCGACAGTTTCTCGTAATCGACACCCACTTCGAAGTTGGGGATGGCAGATAGCACCGACATTGTTTCGTCGATGTCGCGAGCCTCGGGATAGTTGTTCACGATGGTCGAGTACTCATTGTTGGCATTGTTGCCGGGGACGGGCAGTCCGGAAAGTACCCAGAAGGGGTTAGACACCTGCGTATTCTCACCCAAGTCTGTCAGAGCCACGATATTACGGGTATTCGTGGTGTTGCCTGACTTGTTAGTCACCCATACCTCCACGCGGTTGACCTCGATGCCTGTCATCAGGTCGGGTAGGGTGGACATGGCCTGGTCGTAGCGCTCACGGAAATAGTGGGAGAGGAAGAAATGGCGGTTCTCCTCGTAGTCGGCCACGTCGAGTTCAAAGGGCGTGGTCTGTGTGCCGCCTTTCGATGAGACGCTCTTCGTGGATGATTTCTTCTGTGAGATGACCGTTTGTAGTTTCAACTTACCGAACTGCATGTCTGTACGCAGACCGAAAAGACTGCTGGCACCCTTTACTAGTGAGTTGTTCGAGGGGAAACTGACATTACCGCCTTCCACGAGTTTGATGATCTCGTCTTCCTTGCCCTCGTATTTCAACTTCAGGTTCTGCGTGTCGAAGTCGAAGGTGGCGTCAGTGTTATAGTTCAGGTTCATGTTGACTTTGTCACCCACCTTACCATTTACGTTCAGGTTGATCTTCTCGTCGAAATCGAAGGCTGTCGTCTTACGGTTACGGATGGGCAGCGAGGGGTTGTCAATGTCCTTCATCGTCACGCCGAGTTTCAGTTCTGCCGTTCCCTGTGTCTTGATGCGCACGCCGCCAGGACCGAAGATCTTCTCGGCAGGTCCCAGGTCGAAATGCATATCGGAGAATGAGAACTTATCCTCCCCCTTGTTCTCTATGTTCTCTTTGTTTTTCTGATGGAAGAAGTCGTGCAGGGCGCGCTTCTCCACCCACAGACGATATTCCTCGGGGGTCATCAGCACGGGGGCGTTCAGATAGGAATTACCGATCTTCGAGCCGACATAATAGACATTGGCTGAGTCGTCGTATTCCACTGTCTGACGGATATTCTCCGGCATCTTCAGGTCGAGGGCCGACGAGTCGAGGTCCTCCACGAGCACAGGGGCGGTCTTCTGTATGTGCCAGCGCGCGCGTAAAAGAGAGTCGGGGATGGACTCATCCTCGACCATGGGCGCCGACGTTGCCTGGGACTCGTCTTTAGCCTGTCTGGTCTTATCGTCTTGTGGAGGGACGGCCAATGCCGCCACGCTCAACAAGACCAATATGATATAAACGACTCGTCTGCTCAAAACTTACTTGATCTGTTTCAGGGCGAGCTTCACCACCTGTTCCACAGGAGTGTCGGGTTGCTCCTGAAGGATGGCAACCACCACTTTCTGCGACGGTGCGGGTGCGAAGCCCAGCATCGTTAAGGCTGCGACGGCTTCATCCCTCACTGCCGTGTTCACAGGTGCGGCCACCGTACCGCCCGCGGGAATCTCCTCGGCGATGCCTAAGGCCACAATCTTATCGCGCAGATCGACGATGATGCGCTGGGCCGTCATCTTGCCGATACCCTTGATACTTTGTATCAGACGGGCGTTTCCTGTTGAGATGGCATTGCAGAGTTCTGCGACGCTCATGCCAGAGAGCATCATCCGCGCCGTGTTGGCTCCCACACCATTCACCGTGATCAGCAACAGGAACATCTCCCGTTCCTTCTTGTTGATGAAGCCGTAGAGCTGATAGGCATCCTCCCTGATAGCCTCATACACGTAGAGTTTCACCTCTTTCTTGCCCTGAATGGCACTGAAGGTGTTCAGCGAGATATTCAGGCCGTAGCCGACACCTGCCGCCTCCACCGTAGCCATGGCGGGCGTCAGATCGGTCAGTTCACCCTTGATGTATTCAATCATAATTTGATGTCTTTTTTACGTTTTGACGTTTTCACCTCTAAATAAACGCAGGGAAGTAACAATTTATTGTATTTCGGGTGCCATTCCTTGCAGATTGTCACAAAATGATAGTTTTTAGATGTTTTTATCGGTCAGATTGTCACGCGTTTCAGTGAAATGTATTACTTTTGCAACCGATTTCGAGCAAACAACCATAAAAAAGTTTATTGTTTACAGTTTATAGTTTATTGATATGAAGAAAATCAGAGCAGCCGTCGTCGGTTACGGCAACATCGGACAGTATGCGCTCCAGGCTCTGGAGGCAGCACCTGACTTTGAAGTGGCAGGTATCGTGCGCCGCAATGGTGCGGAGAACAAGCCCGCAGAACTGGCACAGTATGACGTCGTGAAGGACATCCGCGAACTGAAGGATGTCGATGTGGCCATCCTCGCCACACCTACCCGTAGCTGTGAGGAATATGCCAACCAGATCCTTCCGCTGGGCATCAACACCGTCGATTCCTTCGATATCCACACGAACATTCGCGGCTACCGCGAGCGTCTGATGAAGCTCAACAAGGAGACGAACACCGTCAGCGTGATTGCTGCTGGCTGGGATCCGGGTTCGGATTCTATCGTACGCACCTTGATGCAGAGTCTTGCCCCCAAGGGACTCAGTTATACCAACTTCGGTCCGGGCATGTCGATGGGGCACAGTGTCTGCGTACGCAGTAAGAAAGGTGTGAAGAATGCTCTGAGCATGACCATCCCCTTGGGCGAGGGCATCCACCGTCGTATGGTGTATGTAGAACTCGAGGACGGTGCCAAACTCGAAGATGTCACGAAGGACATCAAGGCTGATCCTTATTTCGCCAGCGACGAGACCCACGTGTTTCAGGTGGAGAGCGTCGATGACGTGCGCGACATGGGTCACGGTGTGAACCTCGTGCGTAAGGGTGTCAGTGGTAAGACGCAGAACCAGCGCTTGGAGTTTAACATGAGCATCAACAACCCCGCCCTCACGGGTCAGGTGCTCGTCAACGTGGCCCGTGCCTCCATGCGTCTCTCAGCCGGCTGTTATACAATGGTCGAGATTCCCGTCATCGATATGCTCCCCGGTGAGCGTGCCGACCTCATCGAACATCTGGTGTAAACTAACTCACTGGGGGACGGTTCCGCGCGCGGTAGTTGTCTTAAGCCAAAAACAACCCGCTCATCCCGCCTATCCCACACTGGAGGTAAAAAAATCTTACGTGTGGGATAGGCGGGATAGGCGGGTTAAAAAGTGAGTATGGGTACTATATACGTGCAAATCCCTCGAGAATTCATCCAAGCAGTGAGTTATGACTGATAAGATTACTGCTTCAGCAGGTTGAACGGCTGCTGGGGAGCAAGGGCGTTGGTGGTCTTCTCGGTGTATTCGGCGAGTTTGAGGGCGGCGGTGGCCTTGATGTCACGGCTGTTAGCACCGATGCGGAAGGTGTAGATGCCAGCCTCCGTGAGCCACTGGCTGTTAGCCTCGTCAAACGAGGCGAGATCGCGCACGGGGATGGTCATCGTGAGCGTCTGACTCTCACCGGGCAGCAACTCGCGCGTCTTAGCGAAGGCCTTCAGTTCCTGGGCGGGCTTCTCCAGACGGCCCTTCGGGGCAGTGACATAGACTTGAGCCACCTCCTTACCACTGATGCTACCCGTGTTCTTCACCGTGATGCTCACCTCGATGGCGCTGTTGCCCTTAGCCTTCACCACGGGCTTCGACATCTCGAACGTGGTGTAACTCAGGCCGAAGCCGAAGGGGTAGGCGACGTTCTTCCCGAAGGTGTCAAAGAAGCGGTAGCCCACGTAGATATCCTCCTCGTGGTTGGTGTAGTCGTGTCCGGGGATGGGCATCTTGTTACCCATCATGAGTTCGTAACTATAGGTGTCGATGTTACCGGGGAAGTTCTTCGTCGAGGCATGGTCGGTGGCGGCGATAGGCCATGTCATCGTGAGTTTGCCAGAGGGGTTCACCTTACCCGTGAGCAGGTCGGCGATCGAGTTGCCGCCCTCCATGCCCGGCTGCCAGGCGCAGAGGATGGCATCGGGATAGCCGCTCCACGAGGCCGTCTCG
>ERZ809472.199-NODE-199-length-15908-cov-7.540024_pt1 | contig 15908 bp, 11 predicted proteins | sample MGYA00521274_ERZ809472 | MGnify/ENA primary metagenome ERZ809472 (study PRJEB31581, sample SAMEA3312791) | metagenome | study: EMG produced TPA metagenomics assembly of the PRJEB8939 data set (Metagenomic analyses of Rumen microbiomes reveals... | reverse complement strand
GCTAGTATTATAATATATGTTTATTACGCGAAAAAAAAGAGGAAATGTAATTAACACGACCTCTTTTATTGTTACAAATTTGAAAAAACATAATATAATTTATTTACTTTTTAATTAGAACAATCTAATATTGTCCCATCTTGTTAGACCATTGTCTATGTTCATTTGTACTTGATGTTGAACTTCGTCATATCTATCACCCAAAGCAGCTCTACGTTCGTCTCCATCACCAAAATCACCACGAATAGTTCTTTTAACTAATTCTAATAGATCGTCTTTTTGTGGAGCAGGAGCTTGTTTTAGTGATATAGATCCCTCTGCAACCCAACCTAAATCTCCAGTTGTGTTATAAGGGAATGGTTTTCCAGCCACAGCTCTAGTTATAGTTGTTTCAACATTACTTACTACTGATCCTGGATTATCTCCATCAGAAGTACCGTAAAGTTGTCCATTAACTACAACTTCTTGACCAACATGATATTTTAATTCAGGTGTTGGTTGTGGTGCTGGTGCTGGACTAGGACTTCCACTATAATCTACAAATTTAGATTTACCATGTGATGTCCATGTTCTAGTAGCATATCCGGCTTTAGCTCCTATATTACCAACAGCGGTGATTTGAACACCATCTGCCCAAATAGGAGTGCATTCTACAGCTAGACCGCCACCTATATAAATACCAATATGGCCTTCCATCCATACAAATTCACCAGGAACTATATTTCTGAAATCACTTGATTGATCATAACAATAATCCCAGAACATTCCATTAGCGTTTGTATCAGGAACGCCATTAGAGCCATAAACAGCCCCACCATAAATATGGTTTAAATTACCGTTCCAACCCCATAAAACACCTTTTATAAGATTGACACAATCGAAACCGAAAGTGTTTGAACTAGCATTTCTTATTTTAGCAGCTCTATCTGCTCTTCTGTTGAATTCATATATTGCTTGACCACCCATATATCTATTCTTATTAGAATTAGTCATAGGGGCACCGAAACATGCGTATACGTATAAAGTCTTATAATTTCTAGCAATATTAACTACTTTTTGTACTAAATCATTTGCTCTCATTATTTCACTTCCTCCTCTACCTCATTAATTACTTCGTCAGCATCTCCTACTACTTCAACTTCTTCTGTAGGTTCAGTAGTTTCTTCAACTACTTCTTCGTTTTCTTCTGCTACTGGTTCTTCAGTAACAACTTCTTCAACTACTTCGTTTTCCATTTTGACGTTCACCTCCTCTCAATATGTCGTCATAAATGTACAACTATTTTTTCTTAGTTTTATATGTGTTCGATTTTTTACGTATTTGTGTAGCATCATATGCACCACCCACGCCCATGGATATGGCTAGAGACATAATAATAGCGGTTGGTATATCGTTAAATAAACCAAAATATACAGCTATTATAGCAGCAATTACACCTATTATAATATTTTGTAATGGTATAAATCTTGATGGTACAATTCTATTTTTAAAGAAAGCACCCAATATACCAGTTATTACAGCGGTAACAACAGCAAATATTGTTTCTATAGTCATACGTATTTACCTCCCTTCATAAAACTCTATATAACACATAATAAATATGTTATATCAATCCTTTTGCTCGAGCATCATCATACATATCATCTACATACGAATCTCCTCCAGCTTTATTATATTCGTCCTTAGCGTCTTTTAACATTCGTTTTTGCTCTTCATTCGGAATATAATCTTTGTTTGCTATTTTAGTTAGTTCTGTAACTAAAAATCTTTTTAAAACATTCATACGTACGTCATCAACTTTAGCCAATATTTGATTATCAGCGTCAATTGTTTCTTTATGAAAATTATTTAATTTATTTATGATGTTATCTTGTTTTTCTTTACTCGTAGTTTGATAAATAACACCAATAAGGCTTAAAACAGCCGCTATTATTACACCAATAAGGCTTAGTATACTAGCCATAACATCCTCCCTTAATAAGTTTTATATTTTTCACAATATGATAATTTGAAACTGTTATCATAACATTCTCTAAATATCAACAATTTAAAAGTCATATAAAAGAAACAACCAAACATTATAATAGAAATCAATAAAATGATTATTATAATTATATTGCATTTCTTATTCATAATATTCCTCCTAATCAGTAGTTTTAGTATATTCTAGAATAATATAAGCATACATATTACTTCTATCAAATGTTCCTGTTTCTATTTCTATTTTGCCTCTGTTATCACCTGAAGCAACTCTTACTCCAATAGCTAATGAAGGATCTACTCTTATACCGTTAAGAGGTTGTTCATATCCATCACTATCTCTGTAGGCCATTCCGTAAATATTTACGAAATGTTTTAAATTGTTTATACCAGTTGGATAACGTTCTGTGGTTGCATTTGGTAAAGAATTTATATATAAAACTTTTCTGTATACAGGTTTACCATCTATCCACATTCCGACTATCTTTTCGTTAGTCGAATATTCTCTAATAGAATTTAAATTAGAATTTAAACTAGTTATATCATTTTTATTTTGAGTTATTTGTAATACATCAGCAAGAGCATCATTTACATATACATCTCCTTCAAATCGTATTTGATCAATTCTAACTTCGAACCATTTATTAATATCTCCAGCTTCTGATTTTTTACCAAAAGCTACAGATTTACCAGATTTATGAAAATGCATTAAGTCGAATCCAGTAAGTATAGATTTTTGTAATCTTGTCAATTTAGATAATTGAGCCTCTGTAGGAGTTCCTGATCCGCTCCATCCAGATTCTGTTAGCATTACTGTATCATAAACATACAATTCAATATCATATTTAGATGTTGTAGGGAACGTCCCAGCTAAATTAACAGACGCGTTTCCTGTTTTATTGAACGAATATCCACTAACATTTCCTGATAAATTTGTAAGGCCCGACCATGTTCCATTTGGAGAAACACGATATCTTGTTTTTGCATACATAATATTCTTTGATGTATTACCGCTATTTTTTACATCAGTAATAGAACCTGCTGCAGACAATTTAACAGATGTTCCTTCGTCATCTTCCGTTAGATCAGAACTTGATTTACATCTAGCTACATTAAACGCTGAAATTTGTGGAGAACTATATGTTCTTCCAGTAAAAGTGATAGAATGTTCAGTCGATTTGGCTCCTCTTGAATCAGTAACCCATACTTTAACAGTATTAGTACCAGATATAACTGCTTCATTACGAATGTTTGTATTTAGTTCTGCAACAGTTGTACCAGCCTTTTCATCACCAGTATTGATTTTAGCGTGATATGTGGAAATACTACTACCTTGAATTCCAGCAGCAGTAACAGATAAAACCGGATAACTTTTTCCTACTAAATATACACCCCAATTAAGATTTTTAATAGTGGTATTTCCATCAACTACCGATTTAGCTGATATTGTTGGAACCAATGAGGTGTTAATGTAAATGTCTTTATTATATGTTTTTGTACCGATTTTTGTTGACCCATTGTAAGTATCGCAGGTTATGGTACAAGTCCCTTTGTTAGCATTTGGGAATTGAGCTGCAAAATTAGCTGGAATAGCCCAAGAAGTGCTTGCCCCAATTTTTGTAGTATCAGAATTATTAATATATCCAGTTAATTCGCCATATTTATATGATAGAACATGTGTAAACGAATTACTAGCTCTATTAGTATTGATGGTAACTGTTGTGCCAGTATATATAGTTCCACTGATAGATGGAGTAGAGGCTCTTGGCACTGTCCATAAAGCCGTCCAATCTGTTGTTACACCACCGGTTGAAGGCGCATATGCTGATGTACCACCTTTTGTAAAGGTTGCATATACATAACCTGATAAAGAACCATCGTCTTTATGTGTTACCCATATTTCACCAGAAGCATAATATGAACTCCATTGAGAACAACTTGATATAGCAGTCTCAAAACATAATCGATCATAATTTTCACGATTATCATGCCAATAAACTCTAATATATGAACTATAACTAGAAGACCAATTTGTGTTTCCGGATGTTAATTTTGCTTCTACATAAACTTTAGATCTATTATTAGCAGTATCTCTTTCTCGTTGTTCACCATAAGAATATAAATTATAATTATTGCCTAAACCAGTGCCTTTTTGTCCTAATACTGCTTCAGCCATTATACATCACCTCTATTCCACCTTTCTAAATGATAAACTTCCATCATCATTTTTTATAAATCTAAACGGCTCAATAGCCATTTCTTGTTGAGTTAATAAAGTATTAACTTCAAATGAAGATTTACCATCTTTTGAATACCATCGAGTTAACGGCAATAAATCTTCACTATCACCAGAACCATAAACCATATATATTTCATCATTTTCGATTCTTAATCGATATGTTTGTGGAACCGAAGCACTTGGTTGTACTCCTAATTCAATATACGGTTGTCCGCTAGAATTTATAGCTCTCTTAATAAAAGAGTTTATAGATTGTAAATCTGTTGCTGCGGCAGCCGCTTGCTGACCATAACTAGTATTTCCAACAAGAGTTTCAAAATTATCAGTAATTTCTCCCGTAGCAGTATTGATTTGTTCTGTTACAGTGGATTTTAATTTTGATAATGTTGTATCTTCATCTCCTTCAAGAAAACGCTGAATATCAGATTTAGCTTTACTCGCATCATCGGCCGCTTGATTTGCTAAATTAGCTGTATCGTACGTAATCTGCTCAATTGATTTAAATTCAGAACCCTTATACATAAATATAGGGTGTTCTGGGAATAAACCGCAGGCATAAACTTGATAAGCCATACCTATTGCCATATATATTTTTCCATCTTCTTCAGTTGGTTCTTCTGTTACAAATGGCACAGAATCAGCTGTTATTGTTTGTCCATGAATAACTCCTACTAAATAAACAGTTTTATTATTTTGTAATATAACTCCTTTATCAGTCCATTGAGCAGTTCCTGATGCTCCGGCTTTAGTACATTCATAAAGTCGCCCTGTACTATGATTTATATATTTATCACCGATAGCAACGGATGAAATCGCTGTAGCAGTTGCTTTAGCACTACCGTCCGTGTGAGTTAAATGTGTACCCCAATAAATACGTTGTCCTGCTGGTATTATCGAACTTCCTTCATACACCCATTTAGCAACAGCTGCTGCGCCAGCAACAGTACATTTGTAATAATTTCCATTATCAGTATTTACATATCTATCGTTTACAACAGCCGCTGTTATACCAGAACCACTAAACACAGTCGCTGTAGTAGAAGTACCAGTAATTTTATTACCCGAATACATTTTATTACTACCAATATCAATATCTATCAAATTATAAACAGTTCCATTATTCCATTTTGAATTAGAATAATATTGATATGCATTATATCGCATATCCCATCCTGGATAAGCTATATAGTTGTTGTTTCCAGTTGATAATGGACCTAAATTGGTTCCGGCCCACAACATAGATCTATCTTTATTGAAAGATGAGCCGTTTCTTAGTGGAAAATATCCATTATCATCACTGACTATTAATCTACCAGACCAAACATATTGTTTATTTGTTTTAATATTGTTTTGAAATCTTAATCTATCCGTATTATTAGTATCATAATTAGCATCACACCACCAACCAGTATATTTTGTAGTAGAACCGGATATAGATACGTTTTCTCTATAAACCATTCTTAAGATGCTTCCTGCTGGATATTGAGCAGCAACTCTAGTAGTACCGCCATAATATACATTTTTAGCACCAGTGGTGTTTCCACCAGATAAAGTTAAATTTAAAGTAGCTCCACTAGAATTACCAGCCCATGGTAACCAATAAGTTATTTCTTGTCCATCATGTAAACTAGCAAAAGATGCCACACCAGTCCAAGCATTAGTGGCAGCAGTTTGTGTTCCTATTATGTAATCGTGTTTGTTATCAAGATTCATGATAGCTTCGTCTGTATCTTCGGGAGCAGGTGTCCAATCTGTTGATTTATTACCTTTCTCTATTTTTACTTTAGTTATTCCATCAGAAATATCTGTTATTACACTATTATCATACAAAGTTAAATGAATATATTTATCATTTTGTTGTGATGTCCATTTTTGATTTGTCATTCCTATATCAGATCGTATAAATTTATCATTACTGTCACATACTCTAAATAATACTGATACTGATTTGGTTGAATAAACTTTAATCCAGTACTCAGTATTTGGTTCTATTTCAATAGGGACTTTTAAAGATATTCTATTAGCATATGTTGTTATAACTGTACTTTCACCAACAGCGGGTATACTCCAGTTACCTTGAGCCCAATTAGAAACTAAATTAGAAACGTAATTTCGTCCACCAATTTGTAAATTATTTACAGTATTTAAAGCAGTATTAGCGTTAGCAGCAGCGTTTAAAGCCTTATTGTAAGCATTTTTAGCCGCTTCATAAGAAGATGATTTAGAAACAGGCGTGTACTCAAAAGTTCCATCTGAAAATTTAGTTTTTGTTACAGTATATAAAGTATTAGTACTACCCTCAGTGTATGTTGGTTCCGTAGTTGACCAATTACCTCCTGGATTATCAGTAGTAGGTTTTGCAGGAGGATTAGCAGTAGAAGACTGCAACAAATAATATATTGTAACACTTGCTACGTCTATAACATGATACAATGTTATGTTTGAACTAGCTTTTACTGCCATTTTGAATCACCTCCATTAACTTTCCAATTGACATGTATATGCTTGAGCATTAGTAACATCGCTAGCGCTAACTGTTAACGTTTTAGCAGTAGCGACTAATGTTGTTCCTTTATACCATTTTACGCTACCTAAAGTTCCAACGGCTCCAGCATCCGTAATGGATTGTTCAACGCCAGCTTTATAAACATGAGCTGTTAATATAGTACTTCCTGAATTATTCTTAAATATAACACCATTGTTAGATGTTATACTCATAGTAATAGCATCTGCACCAGCAGCACCTTGTTGTCCTTGTTTACCAGCAACAGCATATGTTATAGCTGTGGCTCCATCAGAATATGTTATAGTTGTTTTAGTCCAAACATAATTACTAGCATCTGGGGCTAAAGCACTATCGCTCCATGTTCCAGTAGGAACAGATGTTCCACTAGTTGATTTTTGATATTGTGTTTTGGTATTAGTAACTGTTGGGCTTGTACCATTAGTTCCAGGATTTCCTTGTTGTCCAACTTTTCCACCTACTGTATAAGTAACAGCAGTACTATTATCAGAAAATTTAGTAGTGGTTTTAGTCCACGCATATTCAGTAGTTGTTGGGGCTACTGGTGTAGAACCCCATCCACTTGTTGGCGGAGTTGTACCGGAAGTACTTTTAGCATATTGATATGTAGTACTTGATACTGTTACTGATGTACCATTTTGTCCAGGGTTTCCTTGATTACCTTGTTTAGAAACACCCATTGTAAACTTCTTAGTTATAGTTACGGTATTATTATCTAAATGAACAGGAATTGTAGCTTCTATTGGTACAGTAGTTCCCCCACTAGCTAATGTAAATGTCAAAACAGTTAATTTAGTAGATGTATCATCGTTTTTTGTAACACTAGGTGCTTTTGGAGTAGTGCTTGAACTAAGATTTCCACTAACGCCTTCTGCAGTAAATGTTATTTCATCAGTATTAATAGTAGGCATCATTGATGTACTACCACAAAGAGCAGATACTGTTGTTGAACATGCTGAATTTGCTGGAACCGTAGTTCCTGTGGCTGTGAATACATAAGCTTCACTACTAAGATTAGCAGCATATGCGTCAGTAATATCAGTAATCGTTATTTGATTTGAAGCTTTTATTGCCATTTTATTTTATCCTCCTTTATATAATTAATTCGCATAAGAAAGTGACCTTAGTATCAACATCGGCCGGACTTAGTGTAAAAGTAAAACCTTCATTACTAATTCTCGAATCTGAAGATGATATGACACCATAATCACTATCGTTTATACGTTTCCATTTCCATTGTAATCTAACATTGTTACCCATTTTACTTTTAAGAGTAGTCATGTCAGTAATTCTATCAGTGCCTCTATATATTGCAACTGATAAAACAGTATTAACTTGATTTTCTTTAAATACTAAACCATTTGACGACTCTAATTGTAATAAAGTTGTAGTTTCTTCACGAATTTCATTCATTTCTTCTTGTATTGTTTTGCTAGAACTTCCAAACTTAATACTATCAGCACTAATGTCTAATTTAAACTCGTCATTTTGATCTTTATAGAATTTAATATAATTTTCGTTATCACCAATGGCCATTTGACCATCATCACCTAGAAATATACCGGCTGTAGTATTATCAACAGAGGCTTTAGCCCCCGAGTACAACGAATGTTGTCCTATGTGATAACCACCGATAGTAGCTCCAAAAGCTACCAGATCTGTTACTTGAATTCTATCAGCGGTTATAGAATGTGCCGTTATTATACTACCATTTAAACTGTTCTGATTAGTTTGTTCAGAAGCAACTGTTTCACCATTAGTGTTTAATTTATAATATAAACCATTGCTGCCTTTTATTACTAATTTATCAGCAACAATAGTGTTACCTTCAATTAAATCACCTTTAATAGTAACGCCAACTAATTCTCCTGTTATTTTACCTTCTTGCACTATTAAATCTTTAATTATACCAGATTCAGTAAATAAATTCTGAACGGCTGCCATTTCAATATTGGAGAAATCAATATTTGCATAAGTAGCATCCAAATGATTAGTTTTTAAATCGTTTACAATAATTTGAGCAAGGCCTTCCATTACACCATCATGTATAATAAAAGCAGAATTAAGAATTCTAATATTTGAATTAAATGTTTCTAAAGTAGTACCATGAGCAGCTATCGTATTACCTTGTGCAGTAATATTATTCTCGTTAGCTGTAATACGGTTATCATGAGCAGCTATCGTATTACCTTGTGATGTTACAGTATTATTTATTTGATTTATACTATTACCTTGAGAAACTATTGTATTATTCATGGATGTTATATCATCACCATGTTGTTCAATAATATTACTATGTTGTTGTATAATATTATCTTGCGCGTCTATTCTATTGCCATGAGAATTAATAACATCATTTTGTTGATTTATAGCATTATTAATTTGTATGATTGAATTGCCTTGTTGAGTGATGCTATTATCCATTTGTTTTATAACATTTCCTTGTTCGTCAACTTCGTCACGTAAAGCTGTTACGTCTTTATTTCTAGCAGACGGTGAGGTTATATTACTAGTAAGTAATGCGGCATGATCTTTTAAAAGAACATTAACTCTATCCCCGTTTTCAGCTTCAACAGTAGAAGTAACAGGAGTATAAATATTAGAGCCATCTAATTTTACATATTCTTTTCCATTAATTAAGTGAAATGTACCCTTGATTGTTTCTTCTTTTTTCTCCTCTGGTTTATTAACCATTTTAGCAAATTGTGAAACAATATCATGAGATAATGCCATAATATTTTCCTCCTTTCATTACTTCCATAATTTTTTAGTGAATACCGCTGTTTCTTTAACAGTACAACCCGGTTTACAAGATATAGATTGACTTATTATTTTAGCTTTTATATTTTTTAAATCGGCTTTTTCGTAATTTAATCTAACACAATCTCCTATTGTTACAGGACAATATGCATGAGAATATGATACTGTATATTCTACAGACGATAAATTAGATAACAAATTTTCAGCATATTCGTCCAACTGTTCTTGTGTTGGATATCCATGTATATCAGGTTTAGTATCTCTATATAATATTTCTCTTCCTCTTTTAACGGTTGATGTAGGACTATTAGGATCATTGTTTTCAACTCTAGATGTTACAATGGTTGTACCAGTAGAACATACCACTTCTACCACATTTGGCACTTTATATAAATCGTGTTTTAATGTTAATTCTGGCAACAATATGGAACTATTACCATCATCAAACGTCCATTTTGGTTGTAATTCTTCTGTTTTTTGATTTGGTCTAAATATAATTTGTCCGATTTCGTCTAAACCAAAAGAATATTTTGCTTGTAATATAAGATCTCGTATAAAGGTAAGCCACGAATCACCACTATCTGCTACAAAATTAGCTGTTAATTGTTTATTAGATTCTGTTTCTATAACAGGAACTCTACAATTGTCTTTTACCAATAAATATGCTTCTTTCATAATATTGTCATCTTTTAATAATGCGTATCCTAATGGTGTAGGGTTTTCTTTTAATTCTAACAAAGGGGTATACGCATCAATTGATACTTTTCTAGTTTTACCATCGAATGAAGATGATGGTGTTTGAATTAAAAAAGTACCCAACGGTTCTTTATGTGTTATACCATTTTGTCGAGCTATCATATAAACACGTATATAGCATTCGCCAACCATGTTTTCCATTTCTATGGAAGCGGAACCGAGAGTATCAGTTCCGTCATCTCTAGAAATTGATGAAGATGTAATATTTGTTATTTGTTTTACATCTTTCCAGGTTGTAGGATCAACTTCGTAATATTCAAATGTTTGCTCCATTGATTCAAACCAATTTATCATAATTATATACCTCCTTCAATTCGTTTTATATCGAAAGATACTGGTATAATTGTTTCTTTATGAGTTGTACTATAAGAAACATTAATGTTTGCCCAATAGCCAACACCAGATGGTTCTCTTACGTAAACATCCCCCATCCACTTAGATAATCGTCTTATATTATATAATGTTTCTTTATCATAAGCTGGTATATCTACTTTCCAACTGGAAGCTTCGCCTAATTGTGTTCCATAATAACTCACTGGATGTTGTCTACCAATATATTCTATTAATGAAACATCTTTATTGTTTGATTCTGATGTATCTATATTATAAGGTATTCTAATCATAGATCCAGACCAAGCCGGTTCAACTGGTTCTTCATTATTAGAAGTCTCAAATTTAGTCCATTTCTCAGCCCACTGAATAACAACTGATGGTTCACCAACCTTAACCGCTGGTATATCTCTAAAACTTATTGTTCCATTATTATCAGACCTTACAACTACTCTATATCGAGCATAATCTAATGAAGGATGTGGATCAGTAACAAATACTGTTTCTCCATTTTGAATTTCTGATGCTATCTCAACAAATGAACCATCATATTCTCGTCTATATACTGCTAATTTACAATTTTCAGCCAATCTAGTATGTGGTTCATCATTTTCATAATACCACTCATTAGCCATTGGCTTTATAGATGCTTCTAAAGTTTGATTATTAATTATTACATCTGCAAATATATCATACGATGAACTTTCAAACTCAGTAGAGAAGTTTTGTTCAGCAGTTGCTATTAATCCAGAGTCCATAGATACAGAAGCTCTTACTGTATAGCTAAAACCACTTTGTAAATCTATATCTCCTGGTGTCATATACGCTAGTAATTCCCAAGCATTTATTTCAGGATCAATAAATTTTTTATATATAACATCGCCGATATTAACCGTTTTTACATTACCTACTTCATCTACGGTTTCGTACATATTATTTGATGTAATTTCTAAGTAATAACTTATTGGTGTTTGTGTAGCAGGAGTTGCTTTAAGATATATATAGAAAGGAAATTCAAATATATCTGTTATTGATTCTTCATATCGATTTTTTATATCTAATAATAATTCTGGTTTGGAATAAACTTTTATCTCTCTTTCGGTTGAATATTCACTAAATTCACTGCTAACACCAGTCGTTTGTACTTTCCATTTTATAACAAAACCTTCTTTTAAAAACGTATATTCTGGATCATCATAATTTATAACATATGTACTAATAGCATTTGGATTTTCCGGATCATCTATCTTTTCTATTACCTTTTCAATAACCATTGGTTGTGCTTCTGGGTTAGTCATATCAATTAGCGTTAAATGTAATCTAGCATATGATTCCAAAGAACCATCAGTAGCATTATGCACCCAATATAAATTTAAATCTTCTCCTATTACACTAGAAGAAACATTACTCCATGTTGTTGGTGCTGATGGTCTTGAACCAAGATTTATAGATCTTATCGGTGTCCATGTCAATGATGAACCTTTATCATTGTTAGAACCAACTCTGAAATAATATGTGTGTCCTAAATCGATATTAGTTAATAATATTTTTGGGCCACTACCTTCTTCTGTTGTTTGGCTATTAACTAACTCTGGAGAATCATCGAAATAGTCAGGATTAGTAGTCCATTGAATAGTATAGGTTTTGGCTACTTCAACGGGTGTCCATTCAACAAATACACCATAGCTAGTAACCCCTTGTTCTACTATTTTTTTAGCATTTAATTGTGTTATAGATTCTGGAGCTATAGGAGATGTTTGTAGATTATTTGTGAAATCAGTCCATCCTCCATATATACCTTCTTCTTTTCTAGTTCCATCTGGTAAAGTATATCGGATTGATCTAGCTCTTATTCTATAATAATGTCCAGGATCAAGAGTTGATACGTGACTAGCATATCTTGTTTCACTATTTACTTGCACGGTATATGTTGCATATTTAACAGTATTATCTTGATATACTGCTATTTCTATTCCTTCTATGCCCTTGTTTTCTGGAACATTATTAAATTCCACAGTAAGTTTGTCAAAATTGTCAACGCTAACTTCTGGGTTTGGAGGTAATTCTGGAGGGTTTTCTCTAAAATCATACTCTTTATAAGACCATGGGGATTTGTCACTTCCATCATCGTTTATAGCTCTTACACTAAAACGACATTTATATCTACCAGGAGAATCATTAAATGTGTATTCTGCAGCTTTTTGTTGATCTGTGAATTTCTTAGTTTCTTCACTCTCCATCCAAAGATGGCCACTGCTATCCCATATCTCCCATCTATATTTAAAATTATTATGGGCTTGCGTCCATATAGCTTGCATTTTTCTTTGTGATCCTGCTTCCAAAACAAACCATACTATATTTGGTGCTTTTTCGTTTTCTGGTATAACAGGTGGTGCAGGAGGTGGAGAAGGAGAGTATGCTGGTGTCACACCTGGTATAATAAATACTTGTCCGGGATATATTACATTACCACTAAGACCGTTTGCTGATTTTATTTCAGGATATCTGTTTCCAGCTCCCATATAGTCTAAAGCTATATTCCATAAACAATCTCCAGCAACAACATGATATTTTCTATTATCATCTAGCCATCCATGTGTATAACTCATATATTACACTCTCCCTTCTACAGTAGCAGCTCTGACTAATGTTTCAATTGCTGATTGAACATCACCATCACCACTATAATTTACTCCATTTACATTATAATTATTTGTAGTACCAGCATTACTAAGCGATTTTCCTAAATCTTTAATTGCTGATAGCATTTCATTGTTAGTATTCATTCTATTTCTTGACATATTACTAATAGCATTTAAATTAGCATTAACTCCTACAGACTGATTATTAAACATACCGTTCATTTTTCCAACTCCATTTTGAATTTCTGATAAATCCAATACTGGTGTAATAGTTGGCTCAGCATCAATATCAGTAGATAATAAATCAGCAACTTTATCTATAGATTTATTCATACCATTTATAGCTAAATTACCAACTCGTTCACTAACACGACCAACCATTTTACTCATAGCGGTTATACCATTAACCATACCTTGAATAGTATATTCACCTATTTTACGGAACACAGTCGATGGTGAGTGAATTCCAAGAACATTCTTTATTGTGTCAATGGCACTATTAGCTATAGACTTAACCTTATTTACCACTTTATCTTTAGCGGCAGTTATACCATCTTTTAACCCATTCATTAAGTTTTTACCAGCATCTTTAAAGTTGTTGATAAAATCTTTTAATGTTGAAATAGCTCCTTTAGCCACAGATCCCACTTTATCTTTAACTTTATCTTTAAGATTAGCAATTCCATCTTTTAAAGCGTTTATTAAATTGCCGCCAATTTCTTTAAATTTAGCAATCTTTTCATGTACTGCATCAGCCATTTTATTTGCTATTTCTTTAACTTTTGTTACAAGGTTAACTATGCCATCAACTAACCCATTAATCAATCCTTCTATTATGTATTTACCTATTTCCATAAATTTAGTAGAAGGAGAATTAATTCCTAAGAAAGTACATAATCCATCAAGCATAGCTGTACCTAAATTAATCATAGCGTCTTTTATTGCTTGAGCATTATTTCTAATAGCATCGGCAACACCATTGATGAATGATATAATCAAATCGAACCCGGCTTGAATTAGATCTGGTAATTTTAAAGCTATTCCTTCTAAAAATGCTATAACGATTCTCATACCAGCATCGATTATATCTGGTAAATGTGTAGCTAATGATTCTAATAAAGCTGTAAATATAACTAATAATGTTTCTACAATTTTAGGTACACATTGAATTAAAATATCACATAATCCTATTATTATAGTAACTAAAGCATCTGCTATTTGCCCAAATGAATCAGCTATTGTTTTTATAAATAATACTAAACCTTCAGCTAAAGCTTTAATAGTATTAGGTATTAACATTATTATACCTGTTAATATAATAGTTAATTGTGCAACTATAGCAGCAGCACTAACTGTTAAACTAGCAGCTAAGGATGCTATACCAGCACTAATCATCATTAAACCAGCACCAACTAAAGCTATTCCAGCACCAAATAACAATAAAACCCCAGCTAAAGCAGCCATAGCGGCTAAAGCTCCAGTAGCTACTAAAGCATATGCTGCAACACCAAGAACCGCTAATACACCAACTAAATATAACATTGCTTTACCAATTGTCTTGAAATCTATTTCTCCAAGTTTTTTAATAACTGGTACAAATATAGCTAAAGCTACACCAGCGACAAGTAAACCGCTAGCTCCTAATAATAAACTTGGTCCCATCTTTCCTATTAAAGCAAGTCCTGCTGCAAATATTAATATACCGCCAATAGCAGCACCGGCTTTGCCTAGTGATTCCCATTCCATTTGACCAAATTGTTTTGCTACTTTAGCCATTATTAATAATGAAACAGATAGTATTAACATTGATGCTCCGCCTTTAGCAAAAGTGCTACCATGTCTAGACAAATATGAACTTAAACCAACTAATATAAGCATTATAGCTCCGAAACCAGCTAAACCTTGTAAAAATTGATCATTTTCCATTGATCCCATAGCTTTTATAGCACTAGCTATTATTCTTATTCCAATAGCTAACGCTATTATACCAGCTGATCCTTTCATCATATCTGCTTTTTGTCTAGACAAATATGAACTTAAACCAACTAATATAAGCATTATAGCTCCGAAACCAGCTAGACCTCTTATCAATTGTTCTGGTTCTAATTTACCCATGGCTTTTATAGCGTTAGCTAATATCCTAACAGCAACTGCCATTAAAATAAGCTGTCCAGCGCCTTTTTCCATATTCTTTCCGCCATTACCTAAATCTTTTACCATGGCAACCATTAATGCCATTATAGAACCCAGTGCGATGACTGCTGGTAGCAATTTTTCAGTTTCTATAGAAGCTACTTTCTTTAAGGCTCCAGCTAATATTAATATGGATATAGACATTGCTATCATTAATGTTGATGTTCTTCCGACTTTCTTAAGATCACCCATATATTTAGATAATATTTTTAAAGCACCCATTAATCCACCGAACAATATACCTATTCCACCAAGACCTTTAATTAAATCTTCCATAGGAATAGTGGATAACAATTTTAATGACACAGCTAATATGCCAACGGCTATTGCAATTTTAAGAAGTTTCTTAGCTTCAAGGTCTTCTTGATATGCTTTTAATGCTCCTTTAACGCCAAGTAATACTTCTTTAAATGTTTTTCCAATACTAAGTATTTCTTTTGATGTGTTGTGAAAATTATCAACAAATTGTTTTATTTTTACTAGC
>ERZ809472.198-NODE-198-length-15916-cov-13.779963_pt1 | contig 15916 bp, 11 predicted proteins | sample MGYA00521274_ERZ809472 | MGnify/ENA primary metagenome ERZ809472 (study PRJEB31581, sample SAMEA3312791) | metagenome | study: EMG produced TPA metagenomics assembly of the PRJEB8939 data set (Metagenomic analyses of Rumen microbiomes reveals... | reverse complement strand
TTTCGGCAATTTTGGCATTTATATAAAAAAGAACGCTTTTCTTCCAAAATATTTGGATAATTGGAATAAATATATTACTTTTGCAGCATGAACGAATACATAAGGGAAACAATCCACTCTGTGGAGTACGACGAATACTATGCCAGTCTTGACGAAAAGACAAAGGCCAAGTATGACTACGTGGAGATGATTATCAGGACTCAATACGTGGTAAACAAAAAGTTTGTCAAGAATCTTGAGGAAACGGAATTCTATGAAGCGCGAGTCTCTGTTGGCAACAATGAGTATCGCACGATCATCTTCGCAGTTGAGACGCTTTCGTTCATGGAGAGTAAACGTGTACTCTTTCTGAACTCGTTTCTGAAAAAGGGCACAAAGCAATATAAGGGCGAAATAGAAATTGCCCGACGAATTTTGAAAGAATATATTTGAGGAGGATAAAAATATGATTAAACTTGATGAAAAGAAACTGGCTCAGCTGAAAACAGGGTCTCAGCATTTTGATGAAAAATATGGTCCTGCTGGCTCACCCAGTCGTGTGGAGTTCGAGGCGAAGGCCAAGGCTTGGTATTATGCCGAATTGTTACGTGATGAACGTAAGCGCCAGAAACTTACTCAGCAGCAGTTGGGTGAGCGTATCGGCAAGAAGCGTGAATATATTTCATCGCTTGAGAAAGGGCAGACGGACATGCAGCTTTCTACGTTCATGCTTATTGCCAATGCGTTGGGATTGCGATTCTCTTTAGTTGTAGGATAGAAGAATTACCAAATGTCATTTGAAGAATTATAAAAACTATGGAATGAATTTGAGGATGTGCTCACCAGTTTGGTGAAGCCTGATAAATACGAACCTAAGGGCGATATTGACAATGTAGTATTGACTCTTTGATGCTGTGTGCGACGGTGTAGGCGGTGGTCCAGGCGGCCTGGAAATTGAAGCCGCCAGTGATGCCGTCGATGTCGAGAACCTCGCCAGCAAAATAGAGACGGGGAACGAAGCGGCTCTCAAGTGTCTTGGGATTGACGCTGCTGAGCGCAATGCCGCCGCAGGTGACAAACTCGTCCTTGAAGGGAGCACGGCCTGTTATCTGGCAAGTGTGGTTGCTCAGTATGTTGACAAGGCGGTTCATGTCCTTTTTTCCCAGTTCATTCCAGCGGAGGGCGGCGCGCTGGTTCAGGGCCGTTTCCAATAGCAGCGTCCATAGCCGCTGGGAGAGGCCGAAGGGGTTGACGGTGGCAAGATGCTTCTGCGGTTGGCGTTCCGACGTGTCGTGAAGCAGTGCCAGTATGTCGGACTCGCTCATGGAGAGCCAGTTGATGCCGAGTGGTGCCTGATAGTCATGGGTGGCCAGATGGCGGGCGGCATAGCTCGACAGTTTGAGCACGGCAGGGCCGCTCAGACCCCAGTGGGTGATGAGCAGGGGACCTTCTGCACGGAACGATGTGCTTGGAAGGAACAGCGTGGCACGGTTGGCTACCAGACCTTGCAGTGCCTGAAGGCGGGCATCGTCGATGGAGAAGGAGAAAAGTGAGGGGACGGGCGAAACAATCTCGTGTCCAGCCTCCTGTAGCCATCGCAGCCCCTCCTCACGGGGTGAGCCGCCCGTGGTGACAGCCACGAAATCGTAGTCGTTGAGCTGGTCGAGCGAATGGATGGGGTGTCCTGTCAAGATGGTCACACCGTATCGGCGTGCCAGCGACAGGAAACAATCTATGATGGCTTTGGAATCTTGCTGACGGGGGAACACACACTCGTCGGCTTGCACCACAAGGGGCACTCCGTGGCGCTCGAACCACTCGAAGGCAGCCCGATGGTCGAACCCGTGGAACAGACGTTTCAACAGTCGGTGGCCACGAGGGTAGACCTGCGAGAGGTCGGTGACCTGACGGAAAGAGTTGGTGCAGTTGCAGCGTCCGCCTCCGCTCACCGCCACCTTGGCCAGTACACGCTGGCTGCGCTCGAAGATGGTGACCTCCATCTGGGGTATCATCTCCTTCAGGTTGACTGCGAGGAAGAATCCTGCTGCCCCACCGCCTATGACTGCTGTTCGCATCATTAAGTTACTTTTCACAGTTCAGAGTCTGCAATATGGGGGCAAAGGTACGAAAAAAACTTGAAAGGTTTTGCTGTTTCGGGAAAAATGTATAACTTTGCACCACAAAACAGTTCTTCGATGAGGGACTGCGGCAATGCTGCAGTATATAGTTAACAGTTAAGTAACCAAGATAAAGCATTTACAAGATGAAAGCAGTAAGAATAGTTGCCGAAAGGCAGATGGACCTTGTTGACATTCCGAGTGAGCAGCCCCGTCAGGGTGAGGTGCTGCTGCGCCTGAAATATGTAGGCTTCTGCGGAAGCGACCTCAGCACCTACTTGGGCAGGAATCCGATGGTGAAGATGCCCGTTGTGCCTGGCCATGAGGTGGGTGCCGTCATCGAGAAAGTGGGCGACGGTGTGCCCGACAGTCTCTGCGAGGGCATGGTGATCACGGTGAATCCCTACACCAATTGTGGAAAGTGTGCCTCGTGCCGCAACGGGAGGGTGAACGCCTGTCAGCACAACGAGACACTCGGCGTGCAGCGGTGGGGTGCCATGCGCGAGACGCTGTGTCTGCCCTGGGAAAAGGTCATCCCCGCCGGTCGGCTCACTCCCCGCGAGTGCGCTTTGGTAGAGCCTATGAGTGTGGGCTTCCATGCTGTAAGCCGTGCCGAGGTGACGGATATCGACGTGGTGCTCGTCATCGGTTGTGGCATGGTGGGCATGGGTGCCATCGTACGGTCGGCACAGCGCGGAGCAACCGTCATTGCCGCCGACATCGACGACGAGAAACTGGAACTGGCCCGCCAGATGGGTGCCAGCTACACGGTGAACAGCCGCAACGAGGATGTCCACGGACGTCTGATGGAGATGACTGGCGGCTTCGGTCCCGATGTGGTCATCGAGGCTGTAGGCAGCGCACCGACCTATCAGATGGCTGTCGACGAGGTGGCCTTCACAGGCCGCGTCATCTGCATCGGCTATGCGAAGACGGAGGTGTCGTTTCAGACGAAACTGTTCGTGCAGAAGGAACTGGACATCCGTGGTTCGCGCAACGCACAGCCGTCGGACTTCCGGGCCGTCATTCGCTACATGGAGCGCAAGACGTGTCCTGTAGACCGTCTCATCAGCCGCGAAGTGACGCCCGAGGAGGCTGCCGACGCCATGCAGCAGTGGGCAGAAAACCCAGGGCGTGTGTTCCGCATCTTAGTGACTTTTTAGGACTTATACAGTAAGTCCCTACGATAAACGGACATACATGATCAGCGTTTTTCGACGGGACTGCGGCAGTGCCGCAGTATACAGTATCGCGTTCATAGTTATCGCGTTGCTGACGGCATCGTGCTCCACGACGAAGTATGTTCCTGAAGGTGAGTTCCTGTTGAACCATGTGAGCATCAAGAACGTGGAGCACGATGCCAACGTGAATACCGCTCAGCTGCGTAATTACCTGCGCCAGAAACCCAACGCCCGATGGTTTTCGCTCCTTAAGTTGCCGCTGGCCACCTATTCGCTTTCGGCCAGCGACACCACGCGGTGGCTGAACCGCACCCTGCGTGCCATGGGCGAGCCGCCCGTGCTCTTCGACAGTCTGCTGGCTTTGAGTACCTGTGCTGATCTGGAACAGCAACTGCGCAATGAAGGTTTCCTGCAAGCCCGCGTGACCATGACGGTGAGCCAGCACGGGCGCAAGAAAAAGCATGTCACTTACGAACTACATCCTGGCGAGTCCTACACCATTGGCCGTCTGCGCTATGTTATTGCCGACGCGCCTATTGACTCAGTTCTTGCCGCTGACAGCACCCGCCGCTTGCTGCATGAGGGCATGACTTTCAACGTGGCCACGCTCGATGCCGAACGTAAGCGGATCACCACGCTACTTACCGACAGCGGCTACTACCGTTTCCACAAAGAGTATATCACCTACCGCGCCGATACGATGGACGGATCGAAGCAGATAGACCTAACGCTGCACCTGGCACCATCGTCATCCCACCGCCGTTACTGGATGCGTCACATCAACTACTCCAGCGGCAATCCTCTTGACTCCGTCATCCATCTGCGTAGCCACGTGCTCACGGAGTGTACGGATTTTGTCGAGAACGACCACTACCGTTCCAGTGCCTTGCAGAACACGTATAACAACTTCGGACGCATGCAGGCGGTGAAATACACCAACATCACGCTGAAGCCTGTTGACGACACTGACTCGCTCGACTGCCACATACAGTTGCAGACGAACAAACCCTCCACCCTTTCCTTCCAGCCCGAAGGCACCAACACCGCCGGTGACCTTGGCGCGGCAGCCACGCTGACCTATCAGAACCGTAACCTGTTCCGAGGCAGCGAGGTGCTCTCCGTGGAGCTGCGTGGGGCCTACGAGGCCATTCGCGGTCTGGAGGGCTATTCCAACCAGGACTTTCTGGAGTATAGTTTCGGAGCAAAACTGCAGTTCCCGCGTTTCCTCATGCCTTTTGTCAACCGTGACCTGCGCCGTCAGGCCAATGCCACGAGTGAGGTGTCGCTGCTCTACGACCTTCAGGACCGACCGGAGTTTCACCGCCGTCTGCTCTCTGCCACCTGGCGCTATCGCTGGAGCTTCCCCCACCGCCACGACCGCTATCAGCTGGATCTCCTTGACCTGAACTATGTGTTCATGCCGTGGATATCGGATACCTTCCGCAGTGAGTATCTTGAAAACGACAACAGCCGTAACGCCATCCTGCGCTACAACTATGAGGATATTTTCATTACCAAGATAGGATTCGGCTATACATGGCTGCGTGGCGGCACAGCCCTGAAGACCAATATCGAGACTTCGGGCAATGTGCTGCTGTTAGGTGCCAAGGTATTCGGCGCGGAGAAGGATAAGAATGGCAGCTACCGCTTGTTTAACATCGCTTTTGCCCAGTATGTCAAATGCGACCTGGATCTCAGTCATAGTCTGCGCTTAGATCGTGACAACCAGCTGGTGTTTCACATCGGCTTAGGCGTTGCCTATCCCTACGGCAATTCCACGGTGCTGCCTTTCGAGAAACGCTATTTCTCTGGCGGAGCCAACAGCGTGCGTGGATGGACGGTGCGCACGCTCGGCCCAGGAAAGTACAAGGAGCGTGACGGCCGCATCAACTTCATCAACCAGACGGGCGATATGAAGCTCGACCTGAACGCCGAGCTTCGCTCACGGTTGTTCTGGAAATTCAGTGGTGCTGCCTTTGTTGATGCGGGCAACGTGTGGACGTTGCGTGAAAACATAGACCAGCCTGGGGGACAGTTCCGGATCTCAACCCTGCTCGACCAATTGGCCGTAAGCTATGGGCTGGGCCTGCGCCTCAATTTCGATTTTTTCATCCTGCGCTTTGACCTGGGCATGAAAGCGGTAAACCCTGCCTACGAAATGGAGAATGAAGAACACTATCCCATCATCCATCCCCGTTTCAGTCGCGACTATGCCTTCCACTTTGCAGTGGGCATGCCGTTCTAATCATTTAGGAATCAGGAAATTGATTACCTCCGGCTCTATCCGTATGTGGTATTCGCCGGCAGGATGTTCGGCCAGACGTCCGTCGATGCCTACATGCGCCTTGCTGCTCTCGCAGGAGAGTTCTCGGGTTCGGTAGGGATGCACGGAGCGGTGGTTGAGGAATCGTCCGGTAAAGAGCAGCCAAAGCCCTTCAAGGAATTGGCGCACACGCGGGTTGTAGACTACCGACACGTCGAGCAGTCCGCTGTAGGGCACAGCGCTGGGGGTCTGTCCGTAGCCGCGGGCATTGCCGATACAGACGGTCATCACCGAGCGGTCTATCTCTTCGTAGTTCACCTTCAGACGCATCTTGTAGACATGGGGATGGAATATCATGAGCACCAGCGACGACAGGAAGGCCAGATGGCTGCTGCCCAGCACCTTGCGTGCCTGTCGGCGCAGGTGCATGATGTCGGCGGTGAGGCCGATGTTCACGCAGTTGAGGAAGTAGCGGTTCACGTGACCGTCGTTCTTGCTATCGTAGCTGATGCAGCCCAGGTCGATTTTGCGCACGCGGTGGTTGATGAGCCAGTCCACGGTCTGTGCGTCGTTCTTCTCGTCGAAGCCCCAGTAGTGGGCAAAGTCGTTCAACACACCATTGGGGATGAGTCCCAGTGCCACCTTTTCACGCACCTGTCGCTCCTCGCGCATGAGGCAGTTCACGGCATCGTTGAGAGCCGAGTCGCCGCCTACGATGACGATGGTTGTGTAGCCGTTGTGCAGGAGCATGGTCATGAGTCGCTCCACGCTGTCGCTCGATTCGCTCTGCACGAAGTCGTAGCGCACGCCGCGCTCCTCGAGTGTGCGTTTCAGTCGCTCCCAGCGTCGGCTGCTTTCATGGATTCCTTTCTTAGGGCAGTAGAGCAGGCCCCAGCGTTCATCTGTTAGCTCTTGGGCGTTTCTTTGCATTGAATGATGATATTTTGTGAAGAATAATCGTAAATATGGTCGTAGAACTCTAACAACAACGGCCAGTTGGTCACGGGCTCGCGTTTGTGGAGTACGGTCTTTTCTGCCTTCAGATGCAGCTTCCCGTCATTCAGGAAAAGTTCGGAGCTGAAACGTCCCGTAGCGTTTTCCATGTTTGTCCTCAGGCGTTCAAGCTCGGCGGCATCCACCGTGTACCCCTCTGGCAGTTCAATGGTGATGTCCCATTTGTCGCAGATAGGCATCTCTCGTATGATGTCGGTATCACGTTCGCGCTCCTGTCCTTCAATTTTCAGCTGATTGCCCAGTAGTTTTCCAATGGCCAGGCTAAGGTCATTGCCGGCGCGTTTTACCAGCCCCTCTAAAACGAAGCTGGCCTCGTAGCTCAAGGCGGGTTCCTCAGTCGTCGTCCCCACAGTGAGGATTCTGGCATCGCCCATCTCCGAGGGTGCTATGCCGTAGTTGGCCTCTATTTCTTCCTTTATGATTTCCTTCTGCGTTTTTAGGTCTTCAGCATTTTGCTCGCTAATGACGTCTGCGTATTTCTTGTCGTAGAGGTCAATGCGTGTCTTGTCAGGGCTGTGGTGCTCCATGATGCTTCTCACCAATTCTTCGCGTGTAGGCAGAAACACGGACAGAGACTGACGTTGTGCTCCAGCCAGCAGTCTGGTGCGGTCAACATGCAGACGGGTGCCATCGATTCTGGCTGTCATGGTTACCGATTCCATATTGTCCTTGGCTTCGTTCTGTGGCAGCGTGATGTCCTCGTATGGGCCTGCTGTCAGCTTCTGTTTCTCATTGGTGCAAATCACCGCTTTCCTCCCTTGTAGCTGATAGGGCAGTTCACCAAGGTGACACGCAAAGATGGGCGCGAAATAGCATTTACCATTGGGCAGACGCAAGAACCAGGTGGTGTTTCTGTAGTCGGCCAGCTCGTCGATAGGCTCTCGCCCTTCGCTGGTCGTGATGCCACACTGATATGGAATAGAGGCTCTGTCGAAAGCGGCTCTCAGACCCAGTATGAAATCAGACGAGCTAATCCTTGACATCCTGCTGTCAAGTTGGTAGGCTAAGAAGTATTCATAGATATAGTCGGCCCGTTGTTCCCTGTCGGCAAACTTTCCGTGTGCCTCTTTTATAGTTGCCCCGTCTTTCTTGCTTAGGGCGATGAACCTCTGACGGCTGTTCCAGTATTCCCAGTCGTCGGCCTGCAAGACATCGGCGTGGGGATTGCTTTTCAGTCCTTTAGAGCGTGCTGTCAGTGTGGTGTTATAGGGTAAAGCTGCGGCTTGTATATAGAGCAGCGTGATGGGGGTCTGTGCGGCAGTGCTATACCATAGCGTAGGCTCCGTCCGCTCCACGTCTTTAACGTGTACGTCGAGCACATAGTCGTTGTCCTCATTGGTCGTTACGGTGAAGTCCGGTGCGCCGTTCAGCGTGCGGTAGTGGGCAGGCAAGTCTTTGTCTATTTCACAATGCACGCGATAGGAGAGCATGGGGAAATCGCTGACAAAGAAGAATTCCATTGGCTCTGGTGCGATGTCCTTTGCACTGGTGAAACGGAAGGTGAACAGGTCGATGATGTCGCCCACCTCCAAGCCTGGCACGGCCAGTTTCTGTCGCTCGTCCTTCCCCTTTTTACCTTCGGCTGTCACTACGTAGTCGTCGGTGCTCACCTCCCTGATCGTCCCGTCGGGCTTGATGATGCGCACGCCCAGCACCTTGCGCACTTCCATTTTGCCATAAAATGGCACACGGCGACTGGCGTATGCCAGGAAGTCAAACTCAGAGTAACGCTCCAGGGCTGCCTTGTCGTTTATCTGAACCATGCGACGCATCACGACATGGCTGCTAAATCTTGTTCTACTCGTAGGGGTGATTAATAGGTTGAGGGCGTAAACGTCCTTCTTGTTGGCAACAAACTCGTCGTAGGCCGCAAGAATGACCTCCGACTTGTCGGCAAACCGTTCCGTGTGCTGCGGGTTCTGAAATTCGGGAATACTCTGCGTCCATATCTGCCGACGGACATTTTCGGCATATTCCTTATAGTCTTTCTTGTCGAAAGCAATGGCCGTCAGTGCCGAGAAGGCCATGACGACGAGAAGCACAGTCCGCGTAATGATGGTTTGTATCATGATTGTTCTATTTGTTTAAGAATCACCTGTTCGTTACAGGCATCAGTCCATCGTCCGACGGCATCGTTCCACGTAGGGATGTCTGGGCGCGGAATGTGGCGTTTGTCGAGAATGACACGCTGGCGCATGACAATACATGAGTCGTACTGCTCATACACACGCGACAGCCGACCATATTCGTTAGTCAGCATGAAGTCCTTGGGCAGGTGGTCCACCTCATATCCCTGGGGCATCTGTAATCGTACTTCTCTTACCATATTATATAATAGGGGCATGTAGAAGTCGTTTTGTCTGCGGGTTGTGTCTATGCGTACAACGTATGGATTATTATGGGGATTAAGCTCCACATAGACCTTATTGCCAGATGCTATTACGGCATGGTCGTTGTCTGCAGAGCCTGTGATGACGGCCATCTTGTGACGCCTGTCATTGTCGGCCCAGGCTGCTTCAGTTATTTTGCTGTTGTGGTCGTTGTCATTCAGTGCACTGGCCAGCAGCTTTTCGTTGGATTCTTGTCGGCCGCGTTCATAGCCAGTCATAAAAAACTCTTTCATCTCGCCCAGCAGCGAACGTGTCACCCGCCCGTGCAGAAGCCTTTTGCTGACATCCAACTGATACTCGTAGCACAGACTGTCTACCGATGCGCTGGCCGTCATCTTGGGGATGGTGACCAGTTGGCAGTCATCGCCATCTTCCACCATTGCCTGCCGTCCTTGGATATGCTGTGGCACATAGTCCGCAGGAATGTAGTGGAAGGTGGCATCGAGGAAAAGCGGCTGCTCTTGACCCATCACCGCACAGATGGTGTGGTTGGTGGAGGCCAGCGACGGATAATCACTGATGTTATAGGGTAATCGTGCTGTTCCGACAGTGACCAGACGGGCATCGAAGCCTTGGGCCTTCAGGAGCGTCTTCAGCAACAGCGACATGCCCTTGCAGTCGCCGTATCGCTTACGGAGCACCTCAGTGGGTTGGTCGGGCTGATAGGCCGCAATGCCAGCTTCGTAGGCCACATACCTGATATTTTGTTGCACCCATTGGTAGGTGTTCGCTATCCGCTCCTCGTCGGTAGTGCATCCCTCCGTTATCTTCCCAATGAGTGAGTCAATGTTCTCAATCTCGGTGTCAACCTGCTCTAACTGGTGCCCCCAACGGTATAGGTCAGTATAGTCCTTGAAGATTCCTACAACCAGAAAACAGGGGTTGACAAGGTCGTATGGAGGGGAGAACGGTTCATCCCGCCATGCGGCCATGTTCGTAAAGGTGTAGGTGAAGACGGAGTCTGTCCCACTCTGACCTGCCGTTATCGTGACCTGTTCAGGCATGTTAACCCCCACTACCCTCACTCCACGTAAAGACTGTGGGATGGTGAAGGTCACTGTCTTTTGGCGGACAAAGTACATGTCTGTCAATGCTATCCTGGCCAAATAGCGTGCGTCGTTGAAGGTACGTTGGAAACGGGCGGTCTGGCGGCGATGCTTCGAGGTAAGCACGTCGTTGAAACATATTACTTTTGTGCCGTCGAAGAACACATCGTCTGGGGTGTAGCTACGGTGCGTTGGCTTCAACTTTCCGCATGAGGCCTTGTCTATCGTGATGTCGTCTCCATAGAACACATGCGGCTGTATGGTTTGGTTCACATTGCCTAACAACTCGTAGGTCGTTTCCTGCTGGTTCTTCACCGTGATATTGTCGCCCGATAACATGAATACATAGCTGTCGGTCGCTTCGGTGATGACCACTTTATCCTCGGAGGTCTGGGCACACAGGGTTGCCGTTGTCAGCCACCAGACTGGCGCAATGAGTTTTACTCTGTATCGAAACATACTTCTCATCTGTCAAGCGGTAATAGCTGCATGATAGCATGAACTTTCTCTTCCATCGGCAGCGTGGCGTCTATCCAGTGGATGGTGAAGCCGCGACGCTCCATGCCTCGGAACCAGGTCATCTGGCGCTTGGCAAACTGGTGGATGGCTATTTCAAGCTGGCGGAACATCTCGTCGAAGGAAAGCCGCCCCAGCACGTACTCCGTCACGTAGCGGTACTCCAGACCGTAGTAGATAAGATTGTCAGGGTCGATGCCCTCGTCCAGCAGACGGCGCACCTCGTCGGCCATGCCCTCCTCCAAACGTGCTTTCAGGCGGCGGGTAATCTTTTCCCGTCGCAGTTCACGGTCGATGTTCACGCCTATCGTCAGCGAGTCCAGAGCCTTCATCTGGCGCAGTGGGGTAGGGTGCTCCAGGTTGTAGGTCTCTATCTCTATGGCGCGGATGGCCCTTTGGGCGGTGTCCACGTCGGTGGTGTTGTGCATCACCGAACCGTTGCGCTCCTTCAGCTCGCGCAGCATCACCGTCAGTTCTTCCAGTGAACGGCCCTCCAGTTGTTCCCTCAGCTCCTGGTTCTGCGGCACTGGCGAGAGGTTGTACCCTTTCAGTACTGCCTCGATATACAACCCTGTTCCTCCGCAGATAATGGGCTGGCGGCCACGCAGGCAGATGTTTTCGTAGGCTCGGGCGAAGTCCTCCTGATACTGGAAAAGGTTGTACTTCGTCCCTGGCTCGCAGATGTCAATCAGGTGATAGGGCACGCCGTCGTATTCCCTCAGGTCCTTGCCTGTTCCGATGTCCATGCGTCGGTATACCTGTCGTGAGTCGGCAGAGAGTATCTCCCCGCCCACACATTTAGCCAATGCCACGGCAAGGCTCGTCTTTCCGCTTGCCGTGGGTCCAAGTATGGTAATGACTTCCTTCATTTGCAATTTGCTGGCAAAAATACGAAGAAAAGCCGAGACAGCCAAAGGTTTTTGAGCTTTTCTTTGGCAGGATGGAGAAAAACCATGTCTTTGCGCAGTTCCTATCTGTGCCAAGACTCTATCTGGCACTGGTGTTCCTTTTTCTTGCGGTCGTAGCTGATGGCCACGAGGAGGATGTTTCCGCTGTACTCCGCAATCTTGTCAGTATAGTGCCGTTGGTGTATCTGGTCAATAGCGGTGTCGGTGGTGTCGTTGTATTTCAATTCCACGATGATGGCGGGCTTGCTGACGTTCTTGCGGGGTATCATGACGAGGTCGGCAAACCCTGTTCCCGTCTGGTACTCACGATGGAAGATGTAGTCGACGTGGGCGTAGTAGTAGGCGATGGCGAGGACGCACGACATGGAGTTCTCGTCGCTGTACTTGATGAGGCTGGCATTGGCTAAGTGTGCCTCCTGCACCAGATGTGCCACTAACTGTGCATCGCCGCGCAATGTGGCGTCGAGCAGCTGGCGTGACTGTTGCAAGGCGTTGACCACCTCCTTCCAGTTGTTTGCCTTCACGGCGTTCACCATCTCGCCGGCCACCTCTTGGTTGGGAATGTAACACGTGCCGTCGCGCCAGTCATACGACAGGTAGCCCAGGTGGATGAGCACGGTGAAAACATCGTCCTTGTTGCGCACGTCGGCCAGGTCGTTTTGGAATCCTGTAGGGTCTACAGTGCACCGTTCGCCAGCCAGCATACTGATGACATCGTCCCGTAACCCTTCGTAGTTCATGTTGATGTACGTCGCCACGCTGTCGAAGGCACCGGTGCTGCTCCAGAAACTCTCACAACGTCCGTTGTCAATGGCCTGCATCACCGAGCTTGGATTGAACATGGATGACAAGTCGCCTATTTCGTAGCCGTCATACCATTTCTGCAGTTCGTCGAAGCCCATCTGATGCTTCGTCGCCAAAGTCTTCACCTCTTCCTTTGTGAAGCCAAAGAACGGAGCCATCTTCCGGGGGGTAATCATGGTGTATTCCCTGAAATTGTTCATAGCCGACTGCGTGTCATATTTCTTGATGGGCAGGATGCCCGTCATATAGACACCAGCGAAGACCTCCATGCCCAGTGCATCCTTGAACATGCGGCGCAGCCAGTTTACGAAGGCTTCCTTTTGTATTGCACTTCCGCCCTTCAGTTCTGTTTTAAGCGAAAGTTCACGCAGCACGGCGTCCCACTCGTCTATGATGAAGATAAATGTGTCGCCCGTGGCGGCATGGATGCGCAGAAGACTGTCCATCAGGTCTTCATCGTCTCTTACCTCCACGCTGGGGAAAGCTGCGGTGATGTCGGCCTTGAGCTTAGCATCCATGATTTGTACGAAGTCTGGCCTGTCCATTTTTCCAGCAAAGCCCGACAGGTCGAGGTAGATGACGGGGTATTTGTTCAGGTGTTCCTCAAAGGTAGGGTCGCTGGCTATCTGTAGGTCGGTAAAAAGATTGCGCGAGTCACATGAGCGGTCGTAGTAGGCGGCGAGCATCTTTGCTGCCATCGACTTGCCGAAACGGCGGCAGCGCGTCACGCAAGTGAATTGCTGCTCGGTGAAGAGCGTGCGGTTGACAATGCTGATAAGCCCAGACTTGTCAATGTACTCACTATTGCGGATTTGGCGGAAAACCTTATTACCTTTATCAATGTAGATACCCATGATTTGCCTCATTTCCAAATTTGCTGGCAAAAATACGAAGAAAAGCCGAGACAGCCAAAGGTTTTTGAGCTTTTCTTTGGCAGGATGGAGAAAAACCATGTCTTTGCGCAGTTCCTATCTGTGCCAAGACTCTATCTGGCACTGGTGTTCCTTTTTCTTGCGGTCGTAGCTGATGGCCACGAGGAGGATGTTTCCGCTGTACTCCGCAATCTTGTCAGTATAGTGCCGTTGGTGTATCTGGTCAATAGCGGTGTCGGTGGTGTCGTTGTATTTCAATTCCACGATGATGGCGGGCTTGCTGACGTTCTTGCGGGGTATCATGACGAGGTCGGCAAACCCTGTTCCCGTCTGGTACTCACGATGGAAGATGTAGTCGACGTGGGCGTAGTAGTAGGCGATGGCGAGGACGCACGACATGGAGTTCTCGTCGCTGTACTTGATGAGGCTGGCATTGGCTAAGTGTGCCTCCTGCACCAGATGTGCCACTAACTGTGCATCGCCGCGCAATGTGGCGTCGAGCAGCTGGCGTGACTGTTGCAAGGCGTTGACCACCTCCTTCCAGTTGTTTGCCTTCACGGCGTTCACCATCTCGCCGGCCACCTCTTGGTTGGGAATGTAACACGTGCCGTCGCGCCAGTCATACGACAGGTAGCCCAGGTGGATGAGCACGGTGAAAACATCGTCCTTGTTGCGCACGTCGGCCAGGTCGTTTTGGAATCCTGTAGGGTCTACAGTGCACCGTTCGCCAGCCAGCATACTGATGACATCGTCCCGTAACCCTTCGTAGTTCATGTTGATGTACGTCGCCACGCTGTCGAAGGCACCGGTGCTGCTCCAGAAACTCTCACAACGTCCGTTGTCAATGGCCTGCATCACCGAGCTTGGATTGAACATGGATGACAAGTCGCCTATTTCGTAGCCGTCATACCATTTCTGCAGTTCGTCGAAGCCCATCTGATGCTTCGTCGCCAAAGTCTTCACCTCTTCCTTTGTGAAGCCAAAGAACGGAGCCATCTTCCGGGGGGTAATCATGGTGTATTCCCTGAAATTGTTCATAGCCGACTGCGTGTCATATTTCTTGATGGGCAGGATGCCCGTCATATAGACACCAGCGAAGACCTCCATGCCCAGTGCATCCTTGAACATGCGGCGCAGCCAGTTTACGAAGGCTTCCTTTTGTATTGCACTTCCGCCCTTCAGTTCTGTTTTAAGCGAAAGTTCACGCAGCACGGCGTCCCACTCGTCTATGATGAAGATAAATGTGTCGCCCGTGGCGGCATGGATGCGCAGAAGACTGTCCATCAGGTCTTCATCGTCTCTTACCTCCACGCTGGGGAAAGCTGCGGTGATGTCGGCCTTGAGCTTAGCATCCATGATTTGTACGAAGTCTGGCCTGTCCATTTTTCCAGCAAAGCCCGACAGGTCGAGGTAGATGACGGGGTATTTGTTCAGGTGTTCCTCAAAGGTAGGGTCGCTGGCTATCTGTAGGTCGGTAAAAAGATTGCGCGAGTCACATGAGCGGTCGTAGTAGGCGGCGAGCATCTTTGCTGCCATCGACTTGCCGAAACGGCGGCAGCGCGTCACGCAAGTGAATTGCTGCTCGGTGAAGAGCGTGCGGTTGACAATGCTGATAAGCCCAGACTTGTCAATGTACTCACTATTGCGGATTTGGCGGAAAACCTTATTACCTTTATCAATGTAGATACCCATGATTTGCCTCATTTCCAAATTTGCTGGCAAAAATACGAAGAAAAGCCGAGACAGCCAAAGGTTTTTGTTTTTTTCTTTGGCAGGATGGAGAAAAACCATGTCTTTGCGCAGTTCCTTACCTATACGTTCATATCCTTGCCATATTCCTTCACATCATGGTAGGCTTTTGATCTTCATTTATTTTTTTTCTTCGTCGACTTGTTCCACGATTTCCCAATATCCCCCAAAAGTTGCGGAGTCAATTCGGCGAATGTGGTTTTCGACCTTCAACTGATGAAGATAATTCTGGATAGTCCGTTCTCCTCTTCCTATCTTCTTCGCTAATTCGCCTTTGGTAATTGTAGGATTTTCCCTGATTAGCAGCATAATCTGTTCAGGCAGAGTTTGGGCAGAGTTTGGGCAGAGTTTGGGCAAAGTTTGGGCAGAGTTGCTTACATTCTTTCTTTGGAATGTTATTCTTACCCCACCTTCCACAGCCTCTATCTTAGGCATGGGTAACCCCGCACTCTCAAACCCCTTCCGTATTTTCTCATAGCCACGTCCCCACGACTCAATGAAGCCCGCCTTGAAAAATGCGTTGGCGATGTTCTTGTTGCGAGGATGCGAAGAATGTTTATTCAACAATGCCTCGGGTGTCAGTCCTATTGGCAACTCACCCTCATTCCATATCTCCACATAGTCATCCCACACGCGCATCTGGATGGGAGCACCTGTATATAGCTTATGAGCGATGCTATTGTAGAGTATCTCGCGTAGGGCATCTTCTGGCACTTCCAGCGGTTCCTTACGTCTCATGTTCTCGTAGTGGATAGGCGATGTCAGGTATTTCGTTTTCAACACCTTCACCACACGATCAGTCATCTGGATGATATTGCCCTCTATTACATCCTGGATAATCAAGTCAGATTCGTCATGTCTGAATCGTCCTATCTTGAACTCCACACAAGTGAAATATTTGCGTGGATTCTTGGCAAATTACTGCCCCCTGTGCATTCGCGAATCCGCAAATCCACTTTAGGTATTCGTCCTGCCAGCTACTTTTATACTCCACGTTCTGACTTTCACGTGCTTGTATCTTATTCATTCGAAAATATTTATTGCGAAACACCCTCTACGAGGGTATCTCAAGTTAAT
>ERZ809472.197-NODE-197-length-15960-cov-5.405093_pt1 | contig 15960 bp, 13 predicted proteins | sample MGYA00521274_ERZ809472 | MGnify/ENA primary metagenome ERZ809472 (study PRJEB31581, sample SAMEA3312791) | metagenome | study: EMG produced TPA metagenomics assembly of the PRJEB8939 data set (Metagenomic analyses of Rumen microbiomes reveals... | reverse complement strand
TAGTAATTTTATATCCTTTTAAAAAATTTTTTCCATAAGGTGCCATTTTCCTGTCGACGGTAGATTGGGGTCGGCTCCTTGACATTGGGCGACATGGGCTTCCCATTCGGCTTGACGAGGCAGTGTAGCAAGACGCGCCATGTCCTTTTCCCAGTCGAAATTGTCAACCGTGTCGCAAATCATAAATACATGGTTTTCATAACGATAAATCTGCATATCAAGAATACCGACGGCACGCTGTCCTTCGATCACTTCGGGCCACACATGGGCGTGGAGTTCGCAATATCTTTCGATAAGTTTGGGGTCGTTGACGAGTTCGAGGGTTTGGCAATATCTTTTCATGATTTTTGGGTTTTGGTGATGAAACAACCGTAAAACACGATGACAAAGAAGCAGATTAATGGTAAAACAAAGCTCAAATTCACCGAGGCAATGCTTCCTATACCACTGCCATCTATGATACGGGCTTGCAAAGGAGGTAATACCGAGCCGCCCAGGATAGCCATGATGAGCCCTGCAGCACCCAGTTTGGCATCTTCACCCGTGTCGGTCAAGGCGATGCCATAAATGGTCGGGAACATGAGACTCATGCATGCCGAGACCGCCACTAAGCAATACATTCCTGCCCTGCCGTCAAGGAAGATGACACCTAGCAATAAAACAGCGCCAGCAGTTCCCAAATAAGTAAGCAATTTGGACGGGGAAACATATTTAAGCAGGAAAGTGCAGATAAAGCGGCTGGCGCAAAATATGGCCATGGCAACGATGTTATAGCGTTGTGAAAGTACCTCGGCAGCTTGTTCCGTCATGCCTTCGTTCATGAAGACGCGTGTGCCGTATTGGATGATGAAAGTCCAGCACATGATTTGCACACCAACATAGAAAAACTGCGCTATCACGCCATAACGGTAAGGTTTGTTTTGCCAAAGACGTTTCACTGTCGGACCAAACTTCTGATCCGTGGTTTCTTCTGTTTTGGCTTGTGTCTTCACCAATAACAAGATGACCACAAAAAAGACCACCAAAACAGCGCCAATGATGACGTATGGACGACTCAACACAGCAAGATCCGCGTTCTTAATGGCTTCAAATTGTTCGTCGTTGAGCAAAGCACGTTCTTCTGTACTCAACGGGTTGAGTTTCGCTTGGATGAACTTCATGGCTATAAACATACCCGCCAACGAGCCAATAGGATTAAATGCTTGGGCGAGGTTGAGACGACGCGTGGCCGTGTCTTTGTCACCCAAAGAGAGAATGTAAGGATTGGCTGTGGTTTCAAGGAAAGAGAGGCCACAAGTGAGTACAAAATAAGCGATCAGGAAAGGATAATAGTTGCCTGTTGCCTTGGCGGGGATGAACATCAACGCACCAAGTGCATAGAGTCCAAGTCCCATTAATAGACCAGCTTTGTAAGAGTACTTGCGCACAAACAAGGCGGCGGGTAAAGCCATGCAAAAATATCCGCCATAAAAAGCTAGCTGCACCAAAGCGCCGTCTGTGACGCTCATGCGGAAAATCTTGGAAAAGGCTTTCACCATGGGGTTGGTGATGTCGTTGGCGAAGCCCCACAGAGCAAAGCAACAAGTCACCAAGCTAAAGGCCAAAAGGTATTTCTTTTCTACTATTTTGTTCATTTTCTTCTGATTTTAAGTGCAACAGCTTCTTGATGCTTTTGACAGAATGAAGTAGCCTCTTTGACCACGCAAGCCAAATAACCGCCACCACCGGCACCAGGCATTTTCCAGGCCATCACATCATCCATGGTGGAGTATTTGTCAATGTAGCTTTGCACCGACCCTTGAATCATGGCAGGGAACATGGCCGTTTGAGCGTTAAAAGAGGCTTTATAGGCTGCTGCAAACGCGGTCAAATCTTTGTTCATAATGGCAGTCCAACAATCATCGGCAGCTTGAGCTAAAGCCTTAACTTTCGGCTCGGTGATATCCTTGCCTTCCACTACCGAACAGCCTGGACGACGCGGCTCCATAGGAATCATAACCAAACTGTTTTCAAGCCAACTTAAAATGGCTTCGTCTTGACAGGTCTCGATTTTGATTGGCCAGTAGAGTTTGTCGTAGTAATGTCTTACCAACCCTGGCATACAGATGCCGATGCTGTCTTGTGCTCCACTGATGATGCCGTCGCTGCGCTCAGGGTCGTTTTCAAAGCAAAAGACGAGTTTGGCAAGCGTCTCGGGGTCCATTTCGGGAAGTTGCATGGGCCAGATTTTCTTGATGGTATTGCGTGTTGAGGTAGAGAGGCCGCAACGTTCGCGTATTTCAAATGTCGGCTCCAACGAAATGGTAATCGCCCAACCAGGAGCAAAACACGAAACATACGGCTGGTCGATCCAAGTGCCGGCCAAGTCCAATCGTGTAGGTATCTGACAAAGGTCGCGTTTCAATGACGTTGATGAACGCGCTTCCAAGCCTTCCGAAGGTGTGCGTTGTAGCACCACGTATTCTATGCCACGCTCCTCACAAAAACGGCGTTTCTCTTGCGAGGAACCATCTTCGTTGACTACAAAAATGTCGGGTTTCAAGCGATCTACTGTGCCTATGAAATCCATTACACCATCACCATCGTTGATAAAGGCATCTTTCACATAACGGATGGCCTTCACCATAAAAAGGCGTTCCTTTTCGGGATAGAGCGTCTTGTGGTTCTTGTAGTGCAGTATAGTCATATCTGAGCCTATGCCAACGTAGAGGTCGCCATATTGCGCCGCCTGCCTGAAAAACTCGACATGGCCACTGTGCAGCAAGTCGTAACAGCCTGAGACAAATACTTTTTTTGTCATAGCGTCTAATTTTGCCGCAAAGATAAGGAATTGTTCACCAAAAACAATCAAAGTTGCGTGACTTCCGCTAAGGCAGCCACAAAATACCAACGACCATTGCTCTCGCAGTAGCATTTGTAACGGGTGCGTTGTTTCTCCCCTTTTTGGAAAACGAGACCGTTTTTCAACATAAATCTAGCGCCATCTGACAGGCTTTCCACTGTGGTCGCAGTGGTGGTGTTTTTGTCATATTGTCGCAGCACCCGTTGCAGGTTCTGGTCAGCAGTGCTGCTGGCTTTGATATGCTGTAAGTGCTTTTGCAAGGCATCAAGAATTTCTTGTGGAAAGATGCTTACGATCATAAAAGGCTGTAACAAAGATGCAAACTGGTTTTGCCATTCCGTTCCATGGGGCTGCACCCTTCGTGATCCATATTGCTGATACACATCATAATGCGCCACCTCATGCAGATAGGTGATGAGCATTTGGTAGGGGTTCAAGTCATAATTAAGGGTAATGGTGCAGATGCCGTTTTTCGTCCTTGGTGGACGAAAATCACCTAACTTGGAATTGCGTGGCCGCTTGAAATGCAACATGAAACGTCGCTGTGAATACACCTCGCCCACCATCGTCACCGATGTCTCAGGGAAGTAGCGTTTCAACAGTTCCAGTTCCTCAGCCTTCATCGTTGTGCAGCAGTTCGTATTCTAAGGTTTCCTGTGGAGTATAACTCCACTTGGTGCAGGAGTTGCAATGCCGAGGAGCACGACGGCGACCTGGTACTTCCTTGGTTTTGCAGGAAGAGGCTACGAGGGTTAAGCCTAACAGTAACAATATCAATAGTTTCTTTCTCATTGCGATAACCAATTTGCCGGGTCTTGTCGGCTTTGTTCTTTGAGGAGTTCGAAATGCAGTTCGGTCTTGTTTTCGGTCTTGTTGGTATGGACCGTGCCGAGGTTTTGCTTGGTCTTCACCTTGTCGCCGCGTTTCACCATGACGTCTTCAAGGTTGGAATACACCGTGAAATATTCTCCATGGCGCAAAATCACCACGGTGTTGGCGCCTGTCAGCTTGGTGACACTGGCCACTTCACCAGCGAATACGGCACGTGCCTTGGCACCATCAATAGTGGCGATGTCGATACCGTTGTTGGTCACAATGACCTTGTCAGACACCACGGAAGTATGTTTACCATAAGAAGATGAAACCACACCACGTTCCACAGGCCAAGGCAGCTTGCCCTTGTTGCTGACAAAGCTGGTCGATAGTGTCTTCTCATCAGGTGTCAGTGCCATACCTTTTTCTTTCGGTGCAGGTGCAGTGGTCTTGCCCTGGCTTTTGTTTTTTGCCGCCTCTTCCTTGCGCTTTCTCTCCGCCTCTTCGTTGGCCTTTCGGATTTCCTCTGCGATAATGTCGTCGATGGCTTTCTGAAGCTTTTGTGCCTGCTGTTGCTTGTTATTGATGTCTTGCTGTATGCTACCTTCTTTTTTCTTCAGGTTGGCCACTTGGCTGTTGAGTTCTTCCTTTTCTTTCGTAAGTTCTTCCTGCTGTGCTTTCTCGTCTTTCAGCATGGCGGCTTGTTCCTCGCGTGCCTGTTGGCTGGCTTTCACAGCATTGCTGATTTCCCGTTCGGTGTTGGCGATTTGGTCCATCTTTATCTTTCTGGCATCGGTGAACTCACGGATATAACGCAGCCTGCGGAAGGCTTGGTTGAAGTCTTTTGAGGCGAACACAAAGCCCAAAAGATTGTAATTGTTACGGTTTTTGTTGGCGAAAACAATCATCTTCGCATATTCCTTCTGTAGCTTGCTGAGGGTGGAATTCAACGTTTTGATGTTGCTTTGTCCGGCATTGATTTCTTCATCGAGGACGACAATCTGCTCATTATAAGCCTTGATGAGTTTTTCCCTTTGCTTGATTTTCTTGTTGAGAATCGACACCTCGTTAAGGGTCATCTCCTTGTCTTTGGTGGTCTTTTTCAGCAGTTGATTGGCGGTTGAAATCTCGTTTTGTAACGAGGTGATTTCACTCTGCAACTGCTGTTTCGACTTGCCTTTCGTTTTTTGTCCAAACGATGGGTAGGCCAAAGCCAACGACAACAAAACCAATATGATAGGCAATCTCTTCATTTCATTTTCGGCAACAGAATACGCTCCATTTTATCGGTGATTTTCAAAGGAAAGGACGTTTCTTCATCCAATTGTACTTTGTTGTATTTCACTTTGGCGGAATAGTTGCCAAAGGCGAAGTTCTTCAGCAGAACTATTTGGTTTTCAACGGGAGGAACGCCTTCATTATTGTCCAAAAGCAGAGTTTCAATCCAAGGCAAACCAATAGGCATTCCAAAATGTTGAGCAACATCAGCCAAAGGTTCAGCCATATAGGTCTTTTCCAATCGGTTAATGACCCAAACGGAATCAGTGCTAACTTTGACGCGTGCCACTTCCACGCCCATTGGGGCCGTCAAGCTGAGCCAAACAAGACTGTCTTTACGCATCCTCAACTGACCAGACAAATCATCGAACGACAATCCACTGCCTTCAACTTGTATATCAAACTTGGCGGTTAGCCATTCAAATGACTGCTGTGGCGTAGGCTGTACCATTTTTTTGCGCGCGGAACAGGAAGAGGCCAGCACCGTGATGCTAACTAACAGGATTGCTATTTTTGTTTGGCGTGACATCAAATGGAAATTAAATCTTTATACCAACGGTAATCTCCATCATGGACGCGTGGGCGAATTGGTGGGCCTTGCAATCGATGGCGAGGAAAAGTCCTTCCAGTTTCGGGAAGTTGTATTTCATGCCAACTCGCTGATAACAACGTCCTTCTTGGTCATGCAAGCCTGCGTGTTTATGTAGGTAGATTCCGAAATTGCCAAACACGGTGAAATTGCCGTAGTAGAATTGCTGCAAAAAACTGAGACCACAACTGAAGGCGTCGTAATGTCCATATTCGTCTATTGTTTCGTCGCCATAGAGAATGCGCTCAAATTGTTCCACGCGCTGAAGATATTCACGGTCGGTGTGATACAAATCGAGGTTGACACCCGAGGAGACGTGTGGAAGGTAACGGAAATTAATGTTGCCCCCTGCGGTCAGGATGGGCCAGGGCGTACTAGTGCCAAAGACTTCCCATTCGGTTATGCTTCTGTGAAGGCCGCCACCGACATAGAATTCTCCATAGACAAAGCGCTCCTTCGGCCACAACTCAGGCTCATATTTGCGGGGCGGAGGAGGCATATTGTAATAGCGTAGCGAGAGGCTCGCTCCAGTTCCATTCAGACCACGGTTGGGACACGAAAGGTAGCCTGTCGAACCATGCTCAACATGTATGTCAGCACCTATTTCCCATCGCTCGGTGAACCGAAACTTCGCCTTGAGGCCAGCCCGTGCAAAAATAAGCAAGGGTGACGATACAGCGGTGTTCAACGGATTGTTGTTGGAATCATGGATGACATTGCTGAGCCCGAAGCCGATTTGCCCGTCGAAACCTATCGAGATCCTTTTGGTCCTAAAAAAGTCGCCTTCCATAAAGCCAGTCATGTTGACGACGCTTCCCAAGCGTGATTCTTCGTTATACTTCATGGTAGACAATCCCAACCAACCAAAGGAAAAGCCGACGTTGGGGTATCCATATAGTCTGGCGTATGGATGGTCGTTCTCGTTTGTTTGGTAACCGATACGCACATCAGCGACGGGATAGCGATAACTCGCCAACATTTCATCGTAACCGTCAAAAGTATTGACAACAGTTCCCACGCCTCCTTGCACAGCAACATTCCAATGGCGTTGGGCATGAAGCAAGTTTCCTGTCATTGCCAACCCAAACAACATCATTCCTGCAACGGTTCTATATAGTCTTCTGCTTCTCATGTTCGATATCAAATCACTTCTTCAATTTATTGATAATTGCATCATAATGCTTGGTATAAGTCTCGTCAGGCTCTTTCAGCAGTTTCAAGGCTTTTTTCATGTATTTCTCCGCTTCCCTATAGTCGCCCTTCATGTAAAGTACCCAGGCGTAGGTATCTAAATAAGTCGGGTTGTCGGGTTCCATAGTGATGGCTTTCGTCGACATCTCAAAGGCTTTGTCCAAGTCTTGGTTTTTCAAGGCGAGATAATAGGCGTAGTTGTTAAGCACCAGCACATTGTCTGGGTCGTTGCGCAGCGTGCGTTCATAAGCATCGAAGGCTTTCTCCTCGTCGCCCACTTCGTGATAAATGTCACCCAAAAAAGCGTCAAAATTGGCCATCTGAACCTTGTCTGAAGTATATCTCCTACCCTTTTCCAAATACATAATGGCATCGTCATTGTTCTTCAGAACAGCGCTGGCGACACCGGCATACCAATAGAACACCGGTTGCATGGGATAGTATTTCAGAGCTGCGATGGCGAGGTCGCGCACAGCTTCGTTTCCATTAAGCCTTGATTCGCAGATGATGAGGTTTTGCCAAGAATAAAAATCGGTGCTATCGATGCCCAACGACTTCTGATATAATGCTTTGGCTTTCACGGCATCCTCTTTCATGATATAGTAGGAGCCAAGAATCAAATAGCCGAGTTTGTTGTCGGGATAGGTCTCAACGAAAGCCTCGCCACATAGCTTTGCCTGTTCGTTGATTTGTTTGGAGTTCTGGTTTTTCTCAATCCAATAGTCGTAGATATTGGTCTTGGTGTTGAGGTCAAGGTTTTTGTTGCGGATGGCGGCCAACAACTCCTCAAAAGCCTTTTCCTTGTCGCCGTTGTTCTCGTAAAACTCCAACAAGGAAATGTTAATATACGGGTCGTTGGGATTTAGCTCCTTGATTTTCTCGTAGGTCTTCAAGGCTTCCTTGTTCTTGCCCGTCTCGGCATACATCTGCGCCAACATGCTGTAATAGCGCGGGTTTTCTGGGTTCTCCTCTACCAGTTTTTCTAGCTCTGCAACCAGTTTTTTGTTGTTGCCTTGTCTTTTGTAAATGCCCAGCTTTTGTTCGGTGATAATCTCGTTTTTTCCGACTTGCTGTTCCAATAAATCCATCTTTTTCAAGGCCTTGTCGTAGTCTTCGGTGATGAGATATACATCGATGAGGTCGCTAAGCATCTCGGGGTCGTCGGGATACTTGGCGGTCAAGTTTTCATAGAGTTTGGTGAAGTCGTCGTATTGCTCTAGATTGCGGTAGAACATTCCAAGACGTATTTGGTACCATTTATTGTCTGGGTCGATTTCAGTGGCCCGTTGGATCATGTTGAAGGCATCTTCAATGCGCCCCACATTGTAGTATTGTTCGCTTAGTTCAAACATCGAAGCGGCATCATCGGGCAAGTAACGAAGGGCTTGCTCAAAGTTGCGAATGGCGCCTTCGGTGTCTTCACGGTACTTGCTTTGAAGACCGTCCGAAAAATAAGTGGCATTTTTGCGTTTGTCGGGCAGCTCTCGAAACATGGAGCCTGTATCTTGGGCTGCGACACCTAAGCAAATGAAAAACAAGAGCAAAAAGAGTACTATAGGCCTTTTACCGTCATGGCGGAGGAACATCCGCCATCTCCCAAGCACAAGGGAAAGCCTTTCTTGCTTAGGAGATTGCGGGTCAAGCCCGCAATGACGGGTAAGGGTATAAAAAGATTTATTCATGATACTAGTGTTTTCAGTTTTTTCCAGTATGACCAAAACCGCCTGCACCTCGTTCCGTCTCCGACAGCGTTTCCACTTGAACGGTCTCGGCTTGTTCGCACTTGGCAAAGACCATCTGCGCAATACGGTCGCCGCTGTTGATGACAAACGCCTTGTCCGACAAATTAATGAGGATAACACAGACCTGTCCACGATAGTCGGCATCCACAGTGCCGGGCGAGTTCAAGACACTGATACCGCTCTTGATGGCCAAGCCGCTGCGGGGTCTTACCTGTCCTTCGTAGCCTTCGGGGATTTCCATGTAAAGTCCTGTGGGCACCAAGATGCGTTGCATGGGTTCAAGGGTGATGGGGCCTTCAGGCAGATAGGCACGAAGGTCCATGCCAGCGGAGTTTTTGGTCTCGTAAGCGGGCAAGGGGTTATTTGAGGTGTTTACGATTTTGAGTTGCATAATTATTTCTTTTTCAATATTTTACTATTTACGACATTCATCACCCCTTTCACCAAGTCCTTCTCCATCCAACAAATGAAAGCGACGAAGACTAACAGAAGGGCTGTGTTCACGACCAAGGTCAAAGCCGTGTTTTCGATATGGATGTATTTCTGGGCATAATACAAAGCGATGGCAATGGCAAAGTAAATGAAGGCGGTTTTCAAATTGTACGGTATTGGTGCCTTCTTCTGTCCGACCAAATACGATAGGACCATGCAAGTACCGTAGCCAGCAAAACCGCCCCAGGCGCAGGCCCAGTAGCCGTATTTGGGCACAAAGATAAAGTTGATGGCTAATAACACAGCACAGCCGATGCCAGAGAATATGGCACCCCACCAAGTCTCGTCAATGAGTTTGTACCAGAACGACAGATTGAAATAAATACCCATGAAGATTTCGGCCATCATTACGATGGGCACCACCCCCAGACCCTCACGATATGCAGGTCCGATGATATATTGCAAGAGGGGCATGTACATCACCACGGCGAGGAAGGCCAACAGCGTGAAAATGATGAAGTATTTCATCACCTTCGCTTGAAGTTCCTTGTCGTTTTTGTCGCGTTGTCCGCCAAATACGAAAGGCTCGTAGGCATAGCGGAAAGCTTGGGTAATCATCGCCATAATCATCGCGATTTTCACGCAGGCACCATAGATGCCCAGCTGTCTGTCGCCTTCCTCACCGGGAACGATGAAACGGTAACAGATCTTGTCAGCCACTTGGTTCAAGATGCCCGCCAAGCCCAACAGCAGCAGCGGCCAAGTGTATTTCAACATCTGTTTCAACACGTCGTGGTCGATGCCGAAACGCAACTTCTTGATTTCGGGGAGGAAACCGAAAGTGATTAAGCTGGTACAGATAAGGTTGATGATGAAGATATAGCCGACTTGGTAGCTGTTTTCGTACCAGCCCATTAGGGCGGGATGGCTTTCTTTCAATCCGGGTGCGAGGAAGAAAATGAACAAGTTCATGCCGATGCTCATAAAGATGAACAACAGTTTCAATGCGGCAAACTTGATGGGTCGGTTTTCATAACGCAGGCGAGCAAACAAGATAGCCTGAAAGGCATCCAAAGCCACGATGATGGCCATAATCTCGACGAACTCAGGGTGGTTGGCGTAATCCAGGACATTGGCGATAGGCTTCAGGAAAACGCTCACCAGAATCACGAAAAGCAATGCCACAAACCCCACCGCCAAACCCGAGGTGGAAAATGCTTTGTTAGGGTTGATGCCCTCTTTGTTGGCGAAGCGGAAAAAGGTGGTTTCCATGCCGAAGGTCAGGAGGACCAAAAGCAAAGCAGTGTAGGCATATAAATTGGTGACGATACCGTAGGCGGCCGGACCACCAGCTTCAGCGCAAATCTTGAAGGTATAGACAGGCACCAGCATGTAGTTCAAGAACCTACCGATGATGCTGCTTAAACCGTAGATGGCGGTCTGCTTCGCTAGTGAACCTAATCTGTTTTCTGACATTGGGTTTTGTTTATTTTGGGTAACGCAAAAATAGGTTTTATTGTTGTATTATTGGATTCAAGTTTTTGGGAGGGTGATAACAAACTCCGCCCCCTCCCCTTCTTGGCTTTCGAAGGAAATCGTTCCTCCAGCCGCTTGGACGATGTTGTAGGTCAGAGAGAGACCTACCCCAGAGCCACCCGTCTTGGTGGTGAAGTTGGGCAGGAAAATCCTGTTCTTGTCCTCTTCTTTGATGCCCTTGCCGTTGTCCTTAACGGAGATCACAAAAGCCGTTTCCGTTGACTCCAACCTGACTTCAATCTTTCCATCGGCCTTTGAGCCTATGGCCTGTGTGGCGTTTTTGACGAGGTTGCCGACAGCGCTATTTAAGTTAGTTTTGTCGCCGTTGTAGGTGTGGTCTTTCGTTTGGTCGTATATGTAGCTGAAAACGATGTTTTCCTTGTTATCGTAGAGGTTCACCACATTGCCGACCAACTCGGCCAAATCTAATGGCTGCGGGTGGTTTTCAGGCAACTTCGCATAGCGGGAGAACGACGAAGCAATATCGGAAAGGGCGTCGATTTGCTCTATTAAAGTGTTGGCGGTGCGTTCTGTCTGTTCGGGCGTGGCTTTGCCGTTTTCGATGTTGCGTTGTAGTAGCTGCACACTAAGGCGCATAGGTGTGAGTGAGTTTTTGATTTCGTGCGCCACTTGTCTTGCCACATCACGCCAAGCCGACTCTGCCGTGGTGCGTTTCAGTTCTGCAGCACTCTTCTCCAGTTCTACGATGAGCTGGTTATATTGTTTCACCAAAGCCCCGATTTCATCGTTGCGTTTCCATTCGATAGGTTCGTTCTTTTGGTCGATTTTGATGTCGCCCAGCTTGTTTTGTATCAGTGACAAGGGCTGTGTCAGCCTCTTGGTAATACCTATGACGAATATCAATGCCGCACCAAGCAACACCAAGATAATGTTGACGTATGTGAGCATATAGGACTTGATTTCCTTTTGTAAGTCGGTCTCACTCGAGAAATATGGTGTATTGAGAAACGCCAAAGTGTTGCCTTGCGCATCCGTGAAGGGCAGGTATGCCGATTCGTAGATGCCTTTGCCCAGTTGTTCTTTGTGAGTGTAATACAGGGCTTTGTTTCGGAACATATTTTGGTAGCCCTCGGCATTCATGATGGGGGCCTGTAGCGTGAGTTCGTAGATTTCAGGTCTTGTGGTGGCAATGAGTTTTCCGTCGAGACTGTATAGGTTCAGGTCGGTGAAGAAAGTGTTCGCATAATGCTGCATGATTTCCGACCAGGTTTCTCTTGAAGCGTTTCCAACCAATTGCTTGAAATTAATGTTGTTCTGCATCTCTAAAGCCAAGGTTCGCGTCGTTTCAAACTGTGCAGACATGGTCTTTTGGTTGTATAAGCTTCGCATGTAAACCACCGAAACAGGTCCAATGGCGAGGAAGGCCACTCCCAATGTGACGAAAATGACGGTTTGCAATCTTTGCCTGAAGCTACGGTCTTTCCACGGCTTTTGTTTTTTGGGCCTTATAAGCCAATAGATGAAGAGATATGGAATCAATAGACCCAAGAAAAATATCGCAAACGGTCCGGTGATTTCCGACCAACCTTTTCTAAGCGTGCTGATGACAAGAACACCACTTTCGCTGTTGTTAATCGAGTAGTGTTTGTAGCCGTTACTGTAAGTGAAATCACGATCTTTGGTGCTGATGTCTTTTAGGAAATTCGGGTAGATGTATTTTCCGTATTTGTACACGAGGATGTTGTCGCGGTAGCTGGCCACCGAGTAGTCGTAAGGCTTCTCGCTGTTTTTTTCCTGTAATAACCGTGGAAAACCGAAACCTTCTGGAGCAATGGGCTTGTAGAACTCAAAATAAAGTGTCCGTTGTTGCAGTGAATCGGCCGACAGTATTTTGATTTTGGATAAATAGTTGGGATCTAAAGTGTTATAGTCCATGAAATAGAGGCCGTCCCCTACCCTTTTTTGGCTGTTTTTGGCCAACTTGTCAAGGAAGAAATCATCGCAATTGGCGACCGTATCCTCGGGTTGGATGTCAATGAAATCTTCTGGTGAGCAAATAGTTAAGGTAGCTTGGTAATCTTTCATGGTCTCATTGAAGAGCAGCTCTTTGGAGTAACCAAGTACCACATCTGCTAATACATTGCTTTCGGCAAACAGAATCTCTTGGAAGGAAGTATCTTTTTTGATGTCGTTGGCGAATTGTTGGAAAGCGTTTTCAAAAGCGATATCACGCTTTGCAAATAGATGTTCTGCCATTGCAGCCATCTCCTCGTTTTCCTTTTTACTGTTATGCTTATAATAGATATAGGTGGCGGCGATGGCTATGAGTAAAATCGCCGCGATGCCGTATTCTACTCTATATTTTTGGAAATGGTTTGATGTTGTTTTGCGTGGTATTAGCAGCACTACGGCAGCAATTAACAATAGCAACACAAAACCTCCGATAATGATTTTGGTGTATAGTCCCAACGCCATCTTCTCGATTTGGCAATTGGCGAGATGTTTTCCGCTGGTTGATAGGATTTTGTATCCTTCATCCTCTGTAAAGGACACTTTGCCGTCGATAAATCCATCAATTGGGACAAACCTGTTTTGGAAGAAGGTGTTTTCAAGTCGATAGGTCGTGTTGATAAGCTTGAACACATAGTAGTTGAGGTTGCCCTTGCTGAAGGTGCGCACGTAATAGTCGCCAGTGAGCAGGTTACAAATCGTGTCATTATCGACGTGTACCTTCCTTCGGATGAGCTTCGGGCCTACCAGATTGTTGTTCCAATATAGCAGTGAGTCATCGTGGAAAATATAAAGTCCAACTTCTGCCAAGTCATACTGATGGTAATTAGCATTATTGTTGATCAGGTTTTGAATGTCCTTTTCAACCCCCTTTACGGCATGTTGCACCATCTTGGCGCTGACCTCAGGTCGTTTCATACCCATAGAAGTAATTCCCGCCGCAATTAGTATTACTGACGCTAAGAGGAGCATCACCCATCCCCTAATCCTTCTATTTTTCGTCTTTTTGTCCACTATGTATCTATTATATTGTGAACCAGTTGTTTACAAAATCTTTGTTTTAATCCACTTTTTTGTCTCTTATGATATCGTCAATCTTTTTGCTCCGAAAATGTCTTAAAAGCCCTAAAACGCTCCAATTTTTCAATTCTACACTTTTTGCTTCTCAAACACATATACCCTACTCGACCACTCTTTTGACCTCCTTGCTTTACAATTGGATAGCCAACCTCTGTATATTCCTCTGATTAACGGGAAGTTGTGGCATCTGTATTGTTCGCTCATGTATGAGATGTAATAAGCATCCCATCTGAGTTTATCCGTTTTTACCAAGTTTAAACCATTGGTTTTAAACATCTTTGCTAATGTTTCTTTGCTGAAATGGTTCAAATGTCTGGGCACATCGTATGCCGCCCATTTCTCATGGTAATATTCTGCATCGTACGATTTGTAGTTTGGTACCGCGATGACAATCCTTCCGTCTTTTTTAATAAGCCGTTGAAGTTGAGCGACTTGCCATTTCAAATTGTCCACATGTTCCAAAACATGCCACATGGTAATCACATCGAATGTCTCATCTGGGATTTGTTCCAAATCCTCGCTGGAATGAATTTCCGCTTTGATGCGTTTCCTCGCGATTTCTTTGGCGTCTTCCGAGGGTTCTACGCCCGTGCAATTCCATCCATGTTGTTCAGCGGTGTGAATGAAATCCCCTACCCCACAACCTATATCCAACATCTTTCCGACGCTTTTGCCTTTGGTGGCCAAGTTGTATTTGTGCTTGAGGTTGATGGATTTCACGCATTCATATATCTTAGGGATAAACCCTTTTTTATTTTCCTGGTGGCTGTAATACTCGTCTGATTTGTAGTACTCGCCTATTTTTTCCTTTGACGGTCGTGGCTCAGTAAACAGCAATCCACAATGGCGACATTCGTAGATTTGAAACTCTTCGCTTGTCAAAAACTCATCCCTTAGCCAAAGGTGAATTTGGGTTTTTTCTGAGTCGCACCAAGGGCATTTATATGTGTTCATATCTTTAGTATTTCATGTGAAACAAACGAGCTATCTTCCTAAGAATATGGCTAATACATTAATATCAGCTGGTGAAATTCCGCTGATTCTTGAGGCTTGCCCCAAGGTCTCGGGTTGGTATCTGTTCAACTTTTCTCTTGATTCGTATGACAAGGATTGTATATTGTGGAAGTCAAAATCTTTGGGAAGTTTTACGTTCTCCAAGCGGTTCAACTTTTCAGCCAGTTCGTTCTCCTTTTGTATATAACTGTCGTATTTAATGAGTATCTCAGCCTCTTCGAGACACTCTCTTTCAAATCTATCTTGAGTGTTGTATCGTTCTTTAAGAATGGGAATACGATCTGTCATATCAAAAAGTCCGATTTGTGGTCTAAGTAAAAGAAAAGCCATCTTCATTTTTTGTTCTATGGGTGCACTTTCCTTTTCTTCTAGAAGTCCATTGATTTCTTCGGGATAGACAGATGTTTCCTTCAGAAATTCCATGATTTCCTGCACTTTGGCTTTCTTTTCTAGATATTTTTGGTAACGGTCTTCCTTGGCTAAGCCTAGTTTGTAGGACATTTCCGTCAAACGGGTATCTGCATTGTCCTGTCGCAATAGGATTCGGTACTCTGCCCTGCTGGTGAACATCCTATAAGGTTCGTCCACACCTTTGGTAATGAGATCGTCAATCAGTACGCCAATATAGGCTTCAGAACGCGACAACACTAGAGGTTGCTCGTCTTTCAATGCCAAACTTGCGTTAATACCTGCCATCAGACCTTGACAAGCGGCTTCTTCGTAACCCGTCGTTCCATTGATTTGTCCGGCAAAATACAAACCATGTATGCGTCTAGTTTCAAGGGAATGGTGCAACTGTTCTGGCGGGAAGTAGTCATATTCGATGGCATATCCTGGTCGGAAGATCTTGGCGTTTTCGAAGCCTTCGATCTGTCTCAAGGCTTTATATTGGATGTAGTCCGGCAAAGATGAGCTAAAGCCGTTGAGATAATACTCTTCTGTTGTCCAGCCTTCGGGTTCTACAAAAAGTTGGTGACTATCCTTCCCTGCAAAACGCTCGATCTTATCCTCGATGCTTGGGCAATATCTTGGCCCCACGCCTTGGATGCGTCCATTGAACATAGGTGAGTATTTGAAGCCCTTACGTAGGGTTTCGTGTACTTTCAACGAGGTATGTGCAATCCAGCAGCTTCTCTGTTGGGTGATTTTGAAGGGTTCAGTATAAGAGAAACCGACCACTTCATCATCGCCCTTTTGCTCAATAAGCTTGCTAAAGTCTATGGTTCTGCCGTCAATTCTTACGGGTGTACCTGTCTTCAAGCGTTTGGCCTCAAAGCCGATTTCTTTCAGCTGTTCCGTGATACCATGACTGGCTACCTCTCCCATTCTGCCGCTTGGGAAATGCTGTTCCCCGATATGGATTAACCCGTTAAGGAAGGTGCCGTTAGTAAGAATGACCGCCTTACTTTCAATCTCGCCACTAGTAGATCGGAAGAGCGGTTCAGCAGGAATGCCGAGACCGATATCGTATG
>ERZ809472.196-NODE-196-length-16018-cov-11.551525_pt1 | contig 16018 bp, 13 predicted proteins | sample MGYA00521274_ERZ809472 | MGnify/ENA primary metagenome ERZ809472 (study PRJEB31581, sample SAMEA3312791) | metagenome | study: EMG produced TPA metagenomics assembly of the PRJEB8939 data set (Metagenomic analyses of Rumen microbiomes reveals... | reverse complement strand
TGAGTGGTCGCTCGGTGTGCTCGGTCGTAGCGGTCTCGATGTAGGGCTGTAACAAGCTCACGGCATCGCGCATCACCTTGGCGGCTTTCACCACCTGGGGGAGAAACATCTTCCCTTCGCCAAAGAGCTGCCCCACGCGCTCCATGGCCTCCATCAGTGGACCTTCAATCACACGTATGGGGTCGCCGTTGCACTGCTCCAGTGCCTGAGGGACAATGTCGGGAAGGGCATCGCTGGTGCCGTGGGTGAGGGCATGGAGAAAACCAACAGACTTTCCCCCGGCCCCTCCCTGTGAGGGAGTGCTTTCGCCTTTGCTATCAGGGTGAGCAGCCCCTTCCTTTCCTGCAGGGATGTGTTTAATCAGCCGCTCAGTGGCTCCTTCGTCGCTGTTGAGGATGACATCCTCCACGGCTTTGAGCAGTGCGGGGTCTATGTCGTCGTAGACCTGAAGCATAGCAGGATTAACGATGGCCATGTCGAGTCCTGCGCGGATGGCGTGGTATAGAAAGACGGAGTGCATGGCCTCGCGCACGGTGTTGTTGCCACGGAAGGCAAAGGAAAGGTTGCTCACACCGCCACTGGTTTTGGCCATCGGCAGGTGCTCCTTAATCCAGGCAACGGCACGGATGAAGTCACGGGCATAGTCTTGATGCTCGGCGATACCGGTACCTACGGAAAGGATGTTCACATCGAAGATGATGTCTTGCGGTGGGATTACAACTCTCTCCGGACTTCCGGTGAGCAGGCGGTAGGCACGTTCTGCGATGGCTGTCTTGCGCTCGTAGGTCGTGGCCTGGCCTTCCTCGTCGAAAGCCATGACCACCACGGCGGCACCGAGCCGACGCAACTCACGGGCCTTGTCCAGGAATTCCTGCTCGCCGCCCTTCAGGCTGATGCTGTTCACAATGCACTTACCCTGCGCGTTCTTCAGTCCGGCAAGCACTGTGGGCCAGTCGCTGGAGTCTATCATCAGCACTGAACAGGCTATGGCAGGGTCACCGCTGATGTGGCGGATGAAGGTCTCCATCTCATGTCGGCTGTCGAGCATGGCATCGTCCATGTTCACGTCGATGATGGTAGCACCGCCTTCTATCTGCTGGCGGGCCACGGTCAGGGCTTCATCGTATTTCTTCTCGGCAATAAGGCGGGCAAAGCGGCGGGAACCGGCAACGTTAGTGCGCTCGCCGATATTAATGAATACCCCCATCCCTGGCCCCTCACCAGAATGGGAGTGGAGCAGGTTTCCTATTGTAAGCGGCTCCAGTCCGGAGAGGTGCATATAGTTGTCAGCCTTTGGCACTTGACGGGGCTTCAGCCCTCGGAGGGCCTCGCTGATTGCTCGGATGTGACGCTCGTCGGTGCCGCAGCAGCCTCCGGCGATGTTTATCAGACCGTCTGCAGCCATTTGCCGCAGGTGACTGGCGGTGAAGTCGGGCAGTTCGTCATACTCGCCCATCTCGTTGGGCAGTCCGGCATTGGGGTGCAGGGATATGAAAGCAGGAATGGTGGCGGAAAGCTGCTCCACGAAGGGACGCAGGTCTGTGACACCAAAGGAGCAGTTGAGACCGAAACTCAGCAGATGGGGATAGTGGGCGATGCTGGTGTAGAAAGCCTCAAGCGTCTGTCCTGTCAGCGTGCGTCCGCTGCGGTCATTGATGGTAACAGACACCATGACGGGAATCTCTTTTCCTAACCGCTCTCCTAAAAGACTGATAGCGTAGAGGGCGGCCTTGGTGTTCAGCGCGTCGTAACAGGTCTCCAGCAACAGCACGTCGGCACCGCCTTCGAGCAGTGCTTCTGCCTGTTCGCCGTAAGCAGCAGCCATCTGGTCGAAGCTGACGGCGCGTGCCGCAGCATCACCCATGTCGGCGGGCAGTGACAACGACTTTGCCGTGGGACCCATGGAACCGGCTACGAATATCCTCCTGCTTGTGCACTCATCGGCCACACGACGGGCTAAGCGGGCTCCCTCAAAGGCCATCTCACGGGCAATGTCTTCGCATTTATACTCATGCTGACTGATGCGGTTGGAAGAGAACGTGTTGCTGGTGATGATGTCGGCCCCTGCATTGATGTAGAGGCGGTGAACAGTGGCAACCGTTTCAGGGGCTGTGATGCAGAGTAAATCGTTGTTGCCCGTCAACGGTGTTTCCCACTGGGCGAAACGTCCACGGTGAAATGACTCGTGGCCAATGCCCATAGCCTGAAGGCGGGTACCCATGGCACCGTCGAGTATAAGTATGCGGTCACGAAGTTGTTCTTGGATGTTCATATTGCTAAGTCTGTGTTTGTTTTCTTTATTCTCTGACGTCGGTAAGTAGGATGTAGCTGAAGCAGCTGCCATCGCTATGGTTCACCATGAGCAGACGGCTGACAGACAGCGGTTCACTTTGGCCGTCGCAGCGCATGTGGGCCGGGGCTTCACCCTTGCTGACAATGTGGGCGGCGGCATAGAGTCCCAAGGCAGATACACTATAGCCTTCGCCGAAAAGATGTTTGTAGTGCAGCAGCGGGACGGGGGGAAGATATGGGATGATGGATGAATAGACGCTGTCGTTGGCAGCACTGCCGTTGGTGCCGATGAGGATAGCATCTACGTCGAGGGTTTTGATGATAGCAGGGATGTCTGTCCCGTATACCATCTGTATGTCTTGCAGAGCGCAGAGCGCAGGGCCGGCAATCGTGCTGAGTGTCATGGCAACGGAGGCCTCGGTGGCTGGTACCTGTCCTGGCTGGCCAAGGTATCCGGCACGCTGGAGGATAGTGAAGTAGGAGGGGGTCATCTCGTCGTTGCCTGTGACAAGGGCTGTGCTGATGTCGCCGAGGCGCAGCTGGAGGAAAGCATCGAACAATGCGCAGTCGAAAGAGACGGCCTTGTGGCTGTAGGTGCTGTTGTAGCCGTGGCACTTGCCGTTGATGGCTATGAGCGAGCCGATGGTGTTGTGCGTAGACTGCATGAAGTTGGTGGGCTTCAGCGTGTCGTCGCCTTCGCGGCACATCTGGTTAAGCAACAGCTCGGTGTTCTCAATACATCCTAACCCCGTGCCGGTAGTAATGGCATCGACGGCATCCCACAAATTTCCCGATGCTGGAGCTTGCAAGTCTCCTGCTATGGCATTGATGGCCTCAGTAGCCGTCACCAGCGCCCGTTTCAGCAGCTTACCCAAGCGTCGTGATTCCATAGGGTTGAGCCACTCGCGAAAAGCAGGGTCTTGGCTGCGGACGTAATCCCCCTTTAGAGGCAGGCATTCTGTCATCCACGCCTCCGATAAGGGGTGCTGGGCGGAAATCTGCGTCGCCGATTTAATATATACCATTGACTTCTATGTAAGTGAACACAATTAGTTTCTTTTGTTTGCGGACAGGCTCATAGGTTTCCGAGGATAAGGCTGGTGTCGTTACCACCGAATCCGAAGGAGTTACACATGACATGGCGGAGTCTATGGCCGGTCGCAACGTGCTTGACAGGCGTGATACCGTCGGACATGGGCGTTGAAAAGCCGAAGTTGCCAGGGATGAAGGCGTGGCGCAGGGCTAACAGACAAATGACGGCCTCCACGGAGCCTGAAGCACTGGTGGTGTGGCCGGTCAGCCCTTTGGTCGATGAGACGGCTGGTAGTGCATCGCCGAAAAGGCGCATGAGCGCGTGACTCTCTGAGAGGTCATTGTCGGGCGTAGCAGTGCCATGAGCGTTTACATAGTCGATGTCTGACGGTTGCATGGCAGCTATGTGCAAGGCTTTCTGCATGGCGAGGAAGGCGCCGTTGCCGTCGTCGCTGGATGCCGTCTGATGGAAGGCATCACAGGCATTGCCATAGCCACAGAGACATGCCAATGGCTGCACGCCGCGACAGCGGGTGTGGTCGGCTGTTTCCAAAACGATGTAGGCTGCTCCTTCGCCAAGATTTAATCCGGCGCGATGGGCATCGAAGGGCTTGCACTGTTCGTGGTCGAGAATCATCAGCGAGTTGAAACCGTTGAGGTGGAAACGGGAGATGCACTCTGCTCCGCCCACGACGGCTATATCGGTCATGCCACTGCGCAGCATGTTTGCTCCCATGATGAAGGCGTTGGCTGCTGACGAACAGGCCGTGGAAGGGGTCGCCATCATGGAAAAGAGATTGCGATGCCCGGAGGTGTCGTCTGCTGCGAAACGAAAATGACTGGCTATCAGTTCCGTAGTAGAACCGCAGTCATGGGTGCGGATGTAGCCATTGTGGCTGTCATCGGTCAGGAAATCAAGGTAGAATTGTTCACTCTTATCCATGCCGCCGACGGTGGTGCCGGAGATAAAGGCTATGCGCAATGCTTGCCCGGATTGTCGTCCTTTTGTGCTGGGCGAACCGTTGTTGCACCACAGACCGGCTTCCTCCAGGGCTTCTTCCAGCGCCATCATACCAATGAGACTGGTGCGCGTGGTAGGCTCGTCGGTGATGCCTAACCGTTGTTTCATTTGCTCGTCGCTGAGCTTTACCTCGCCAGCAAGGAAATCGCGGTTGTCAGTGTGCAAGTAGTGCAGCGGACCGATGCCCGTGCGCTCTTCAAGCAGCGACTGCAGGGTCTCTGCCTTGCCTGTGCCAATCGCGGAAACGATGCCCGCCCCAGTGATTACAATTCTTTTACCCATCTGCTAAAATCGTGTCAGTTCCTCCACCTCATTTGCTGCGGTGCTGGGCAATATAGTCGGCCATAGTGGCGACGCTCTTGAATATTTCCTTGCCCTCCTTGGGGTCTTTGAGCTTAATGCCATACCGTTTCTCCATCAAGACGATGAGCTCCAGTGCGTCGATGGAGTCAAGGCCGAGGCCTGTACCGAAAAGCGGTTCTTCGGCATCAATGTCCTCGGGCGTCATTTCTTCGAGGTTGAGTACTTCGATAATCTGTTTCTTCAGTTCTAAAATCAGTTCTTCCATTGTTATTCCGGGCTAAAGCCCCACATTTTTTTCCAGTCCTCGTAGAACTGTGGGGAGATCCATACGAGCTGGTAGTTCTTATCCATGAACACCTGTACGCTACGGCCTGAGGCCATCAGGTCGTCGGTGACGGTGTCGTGTATCTCATAGTCAAAGACAATCTTTGCCGACAGCGTGGGTCGGTAGATGATGTCTATGCGGTAGCGCTTTTCATAGAGCAGCGGCTTACGGAAGTGAAACTCCATGTCGACGAGCGGGGCGTAATAGCCCTCGTCGCTCATGCGCATATACTCTAAATGATACTGCCGCCCAAACTCCTCACGGGCATCCTCGAAGTAAAGCATGTATGACCCGTGCCACACTACTTTCATCGAGTCGACCTCGCTGAAGCGAACGTCAAATTCCTTGCTTGCCTTTAGTTCCTTGTCTGTCTTTATGAAGTTCATAGTTCGTTATTCATTGTCATATTATGCCTCCGCGATAGCAATTTTCATTTCCGCCGTGCAGATGGTCTCCTCGCCGACCTTTACCGTGGCATCGACGAGTGTGAGCTGCATCACTTCTTCCCGCACGGTGATGGTGGTAGTAAGCAGTTCGCCCACGTTTGCGGGCCGCACGACAACGAGGTCCCTGATGGCCCCGATGAAACCGATGCACACATCGCGGTGGTAGATATATTTATTAATATAGCCCAGTCTGGCGGCACATGTTTGCGCGATGTTCTCCACGAATGCGCAGGTGTTCAGGTGGTCTCCCTCGGTGAACAGCCCATCCTTCCGCACCAGAAACGTGGTGATGGCCACCTCCTTGTCGTAGTGCATCAGATGATCTATCAGTACGAATGGAGGCTGCTGTGGCAGCAGCGTCGTTACATCTATTTGTTCAAAGTTCACACTTTTACTCCTTCACTTCTATATCATCCCAGAACTCATAGTAGTTATACCACTGTTCGGGATATTTCCTTAGTATTGTCTCCAGCTCTGTGGCGAATGATTGCGCCAGTGCTGCTGCGTGTTCGTTTCGTTTCAGCCGTGGGTCGGTTTCAAGCTGACGCACATACACCGTGTAACGATAGGCCGCCTCTTTCATCACGAAGATTGCGATGGCCTTGGCGTCGCGCTGAGTCGCCAGGGCGAATGGTCCAAGCGGCAGGCGGGCCTTTGCTCCCAGTAGCTGGCAGTCCACGGTGCGTGGCGAGCCGAAATTGCGGTCGGCGGCTATACTCACTATCTGTCCCTCGGCAAGGGCGTTGTTCATGGCGAAGATATGGCTCATGTCTGCGCTCGTGGGTATCATGTTGATGTTGTGTCGGGCGAAGATTCTCCGTCGGTTTTCCATCACAGTCTGTGTCTCGCCGCCGTATACCAGCGCATTGTAGGGCTTGTCGGTGACAGTGAAGGTATATCCTGCCAATTCGTAGTTGCCTGCGTGGCAGCTCAAGATGACAAATCCTTCGTCACGTTGGCTCAGCTCCACGAACAGCTCGTTGTTTACCCTGTCGAGCTGGAACTCTATTCCGGCAAACATGGCGAAGCGGTCGATTACCACCTGCCCGAAACGGTAGTGGTTGAGGCAGCTCATGCGCAGCGACCGCCACCATCCGAAGCCCTGTCTGCGACGCATGTAGTGGAAAATGGCCATAAAAGCCTTCCTGCGTAACACAATGTAGAACGGTACGACGAAAACAGCCATCACGGCGTACAGGGGTCTTAGCCCCATATACCGGAGCACGGCTATCAGCGCACGGTGCATCCACGGCGTTCCGTCGGTATTGCCCTGCCACTCCACTATGCTCCTACCTTGCTCTCAATGTAGTCGCAGAACTGGTGGAGGGTTGTCACTCCTGCCATCTCTTCGGGCTTTATCTTGAAGCCGAAATTACGCTCAACGATTACCACAATGTCTACGAAGTCGAGGCTGTCTATGCCTAAGTCGTCCTTGAGCAGCGCCCCGTCGTTTATTTTTTCTTCTTCAATCTCTAAGTCGTCGATGAGAAACGCTCTCACCTTTTCTTCAATTTTTGTTCTTGTCATATTGTTATTCAGTCTTTATTTTTTCACCACGATGATGCTGTGCCCCATTCCTAATCCGTCGTAAATGCGTTCCGTCTGCAGTCCTGCACGGCATACGCATTGTTCCATGTCCTCGGTGTTATACATCTTCGAGTTTCCGTTGGCTATGACCGAGAAGTACAGGCTTGTCATGGTGAGGCAGAAGGCCGCCGTTTCAAAGCGTTGGCGGTCCCATAGAGTTTCCATGATAAATATGCGTGTGTCCGGCCCCATTGCCTCACGTGCACGGCTAAGTATGCCCACAATCTCGTCCATGGAGAAGCAGTCCAGGAACTGGCTCATCCAGATGGCATCCGGGGCTTTGTCGAGGGTGGGGAATTTCGCTTCAGGGTCGAGCAGGTTAATGCCATGCCCGCTGATGCGGTCGGCACCTTCATGTCCCTTGGTGTTTTCGCGCATCATCTCTATCTGTTGAGGCAGGTCAAGGATGGTGACGCGCACCTCCGGGTCGTAGGCCACGCATTGCAGTGCCCACTTGCCCGTGTTGCCGCCTACGTCGTAGAGCGAGCGCACGTGGTGCTCGTCGAAGATAATCTTCAGGGCTTCGGGAAACGACGAGTCGCTGTAGAAATGGTCGAAGGCAAACCAGCTGCGCTGTACTTGCGGGGGTAGGCTCGACAGACCTTCGTACACCGTCGGCCAGTCGCCGAAACATTTCAGTCCCTCGGGCTTGCCGTTTCGCAGTGACTCCTCCAGATGAAACCACCCTAAGTAATTCACGTCGTGGGAGAAGTCCATGTTCACCCGTATTGACTTGTCTGTGAGCAGGAACCAGCCTGTCTTCGAGAGGGTGAAGCGGTCGGTAGCGGTGTCGACGAGTATTGTGCCGATTGACAGCGATGCCTCAAGGAGGCATTTCGCCGCGTAGTCGCTTAGTCCCGTCGCCTGGCAGATCTCCTGTCGTGTGAGACCCTCCTGACTGTCACGCAGCAGGTCGAGGATGCCTAACTTCACCATCAACCGTGACGCCTGAAACACTATCGGCCCCCATGCTATCCACTCAGCCCGCTGCTGGGCCTCACGGGCCGACATGTGCTCTTCTGTATATGCCTTCTGCAAGGCTGGCGATAAATTCATATATCACTCTCAACTGTTCATTAATTCCCCGTTCCCGCCATCATGTCGATAATGGCGGCGATGTCGGCCACGTCGACGATTCCGTCACCGTTCACGTCGCCTTTCTGGATGATGGTGGGATTTGGCTCCTGGTCAGAGCTGGCCATGATGTCGATGACCTTGCTGATGTCGGCTACATCGACCACACCGTCACCGTTTACGTCGGCGGGTATGGGCTGCTGCGGTTCCTCGTGGCTGATGCAGACACTACCAACGTAGGGCGTGATGCCGTCGGTGGTGATGCTCTGCAGCAAGGCGTCGAAAAAGGCTCCGTAGGGGCGGGTGATGTATAGTCCGTTGTCCAGTTCGATCATACTTACTTTTATTACAGGGAAACCGTTGCCCGACGTCAGATTGAGCGTTGTGGCTGTACCTTTCACGATCAGTGCTCCGCGTTCTGAGCCATCGAAGGCCTGCATCATGCTGGTGCCGTTGATGGTGGGACCGTTGATGGTGAAGGACTCGCCGGAGAGATTCCTGATACAGTAGCTCCAGGCCTCTGTGTTGAGGTTAAGCGTTCCTCTGCCTGTAATCGACATGCACTGGCTGGATAGAATCATCGCCAGGCCATGGCCGGTGTTTTTGATGCTGTTCGTGCCCACAATGTTGAGGTTCAGCTCGTAGACCCCCATGTTCTGGATGCCGTTGCGGTCGGATGGCGCGGTAATGGACGCATTGTTGAGCGTCAGTGTTTTTGTGGCGGCATCGTATCTCACGTTGCCGGTGATGCCGTCGTCGGTGATGTTGGAGGCATTGCGCACCGTCACCTGCGTGTTTGCCACGTAGAGGGGATAGGCACCGCCGATGGTCACCTTGCCCGTGTAAGCATTTTTGCTTTGATAGTCGCAGATGGTCTTCAACTCTGGGGAGAATGAGCCAAAAGTAGGCTCGCTGATATAGATGCCAGAGCCCAGCACTAAATTGCTCAGGCCATTAACGGTGGAATGGAAACCGCTTCCCTGCAGGGAGAGGCTTGTCTCGGAGCCTACGACATGCAGTGTTGAATTCTGATTGGAGTCTCTCAGACCCTCGGCATCGCTGGTGAGGTCGATAGTCGGACCGTAGATGGTGCAGATGATGCTGTCACCCCATAAGTATATGGCGCTAGTTTCACCACATTTGCCCGTGAGGCTGCCTGAGCCCGTGATGGAAAATGTCTTTGCCGAGCTGATGACGTTCATGCGCGTGTCGAAAGTGCTGTGGCCCACAAGCTGGATGTTAAGGCTGTCCACCTCGCAGTTGATGATGCCGGAACCCAGCATGCCGCTATTGGTCAGCGTGGCGTTGCATACATAGAGCGTTTTCGTAGACGGGTTATAGCTGAACTGTCTGTTGCCCAGCACGTCATTGGCGTTATCGCTGGTAATCATCGTTTCGCCAACGTAAATGCCGTAGGACGTCTTGGCATTGGAGGTGCCTGAACCCAGAGCCAGAAAGGTCATCAGGATTATCAGGTGTGAGAAAAAAACTTTCATAACTGTCAAAAAGCCTATGTTTCTTGAAATTGGCCGCAAAGTTACGAAAAAGTGGTGAATCCACAAAATTATTTATAAAAAAGTAACTTTGCGTTAAACTTGCTGATTCGCTTGGCTGTCTCAGCATAAATGTGTAAATTTGCAAACGATTAGGATTCAAAGCATCATGAAAATTAATGATATAAAGGTGATCGCCTTCGACGCCGACGACACGCTTTGGGACTGCCAAGGTCATTTCGAAGTGGTCATGCAGCGGCTTTACGACGAGCTTGTGCCCTGGACCGACCGTGAGACGGCTGCGCTGGAACTTTTCTCCACCGAGCGGAAGAACATGCGCTTGTTGGGTTACGGCGTGAAAGCCTTCACGCTCTCCATCCTTGAGACGGCCATGCGCGTGAGCCGTAACGAAATGCCGACAGAAACCATCAGCCGTCTGTTGCAGGAATGTTACACGCTGTTGGAATTTCCCTGCACGCCGCTGCCCGAGGTGGAACAGACACTGCAATGGCTGAAGGACAACACCAACTTGAGGCTCGTAGTGTTCACCAAAGGAGAACTGCTCGACCAGCAGCACAAGCTGGAGCGCAGCGGTTTGGAACCTTACTTCTGCTACACCGAGATAACAAGCGACAAGGGTGAAGCGGAGTTCCGGCAGCTGTGCAAGAAGTTGGGAGTGAAGCCTCAGCAGATGCTCATGGTGGGCAACTCACTGAAGAGCGACATCGCTCCCGCACTGGCCATCGGCTGCAGTGCCGTCTATATTCCCTTCCACGTCACTTGGCAGCTGGAACATGCCGATGAGATAAGCCATCCGCGGATGGTGCAGATTCAGCGGTTCTCGCAGTTGTGTGACCTTATTGGCAGAGCAGACGGTAAGGACAGTTCGTGCAGCGGGAACGGTCGGTAGTGGGAGTGAAGGCCACGGCAGGATCGAACATCTCGTTGATGGTCTGGGTGAGGAGGGCCATGAACGTTTCGCTGTGGGGAAGTACGTTGTCGATGCTTTGCTTGCCGAACTTCAATACAGGGTCGTAGTCGTCGGCTCCGGCGTGCTGGATGAAGAGCAGGGCTGGGGCGACGGGGATACCGGAGGAAGAGGAATTGCGGCTGACAATGATGCTGTAGAGAAAAGTCTGCAGGTAGTAGTCACTGTGGTTCTTCAGTTGTTCTTGGTCGAAGATGGCTTCTACGGAGGGCAGCGGCGTGGGTACGTGGCTGCCCGTTTTGTAGTCGATGACTCGTATCTGCTCGTGTCCGTCCTTTACGATGCGATCCAGACGGTCGATGCGGCCTCCGATGGATAGAAGATCCCTTCCGATAGTCAGTGGTATGGCGACATCAATCTCCAATCCTTCGATGGTGAACGGTGCTAACTGCTGGTCGATGGCCAGCAGTCGGCGCAGATAGTGAATGATGACTTCGCGGTTGATAATCTGCAGACCGCTGAGGTCGGGCATGCTGACACGTGCGTCAGTGCCAGATGGTGGGAGGTGGAACAGCTCCTGACGGATGGCCTGGTCTACTGCCCGCTCGATGTCCACGCGCTTACGCAGCAGCTGCTCCAGGTCGTCGGCAAGTATCTGGTGGCTCTTTTCCATCAGGCGGGTGTAGATGATGCGGGCAGCTTCATGGAAGATATTGCCGAAGATGCGGTTGTCGATGGTGTCATCGTCGGTTTCGTCGGGCTCGCGCAGGTCGTGTATGTAGGTGTAGTAGAACTGCAGGGGGCAGCGCAGGTAGCGGTTGACGGCAGTGGGGGTGAGGAGGGGCTGGGTTTCAGACGTTGGGCGTTGGGTGGTGAAGCGGGAGAGGAGCTTCTGCATCATTTCCAGAGTCTTCTCCACGGGCTTTGGACGGAAAGGCATGAAAGCCTGTGAGGCTTGCAGACTGCGGTTGACGATATGGTGGTGGCTGTCCTCGACCATGAGCTGCAGCACGAAACGGCTCATCTCGCCAGTGTGGCCGTCGGAGGTGGCATTGTTGTAGACGATAGTGACATCGTCGGCACGCTGTATCAGACGGTGGAAATAATAGCTGTAGATGGCTACCTTGTGGTCGGCGGTGGTCAGACCGTAGGCTTTGCGCAGCGAGTAAGGGATGAACGACGTGTCGTTGACTCCTTTGGGGATGTTACCCTCGCCGGCAGAGAGGAGCAGCACGTGGCTGAAGTCGAGGCAGCGTGTCTCTAAAAGTCCCATCACCTGCAGCCCTTCCGCCGGTTCGCCGTGGAAGGGGATGGTGGTGGTCTGCATGAGCTGGGTGACGAGCCGCTGCAGGGTAATGACGTCTACCTGCAGGTCGCCTTCACTGACCAGGGCGAGGAGACGGTTGAGCAGGGTATAGGCACGGAACACCGACTCCGTCTGGATACTGAAATGGTGGAGCTGGTCGTTGGTGGAGTCGGTCGTCTGGTCATTGGTGGAGGTGGCGACGGCTTTCAGCACGTCGCACATCCATTGCAGGAGCGGTCCGTTGCCAGGCGTGGCGTCCAGGTCGCGGAAGAGCAGGGAGGTGTAGTCGTCAATGCAGAGCAGGGCAGGACCGGGATAGTAAATTTTCTTGTCGTTGAGCAGCTGCTGCAGCTCGTTCACCTGTGGCGACAGGCCAGCGATGTAGGGATGACGCAGCAGGGCGTTTACCTGCCGTAGCCTGTAGAGTTGTCGGCTGGGCTGGTAACCTTGTGTGCGCAGGGCGAAAAGTGTGGTGATGAGTGCCGAGACAGGGGTCTGGACCAAGGGGTAGCCGATGGTGACATTTACGTGGTTCACTCCGTCGGGCAGACAGTGGATGACGGTGGGCAGGAGCTTCTCGTCGCAGAGCACGATGGCGGTGTCGGGAGAAGTAGCCTCCACCCCTTTGGGGGGAAGTGAGGCCAGCCAGGGCGCGACGTAGCGAGCCTGGATGTTCTCAGTGGGGGCTGATACCACGGAAATGCTTTTTGGCTGGGAGAAACAGTCGTAGACGGTGGCATTGTCGCGGTCCAGTTCATTGGGAAACTCGGCCATGTTCTGTGCGATGAACATACCGGCCTCGCTCTCCAGGTAGTATTTGTCGAAATCCCAGTAGAAGTGAGCCTTGCCCTCCCGCTTCAGGTAGCGGAAGAGACGGCGCTCCACCTCTTGAAGCACGTTGAAGCCGATGAAGGCGAAAGATTCCTCGCCTGCGAGGGTGGGGGAGGAGGGCTGTGGCTCTTTCCTGGAATTGTCTAATCGTTCTATTACCTCTCGATAGAGCGCCCCTTCGTAGGCCAAGCTCTGACGGGCTAGGCGCTCGTTGAAATCGTGGTAGATGTCGGCCATGTGCGACCAGAGGTTCAGGAACCGTTCGCGCAGCATCGTGTTGTGGTCGGGCGAGAAGGTACTGAAGAACCTGCGTATGGTTTCTTTCTGCTCGTCGCTGAGATAGTCGGTGGTGTCCAGCTCGTGCAGGTCGCGGAGGTTGGCCAGCACACGGTCGGCATCGGCCATGCACTTGTCCAGGTCATCGAAATCGGAGAGCAACAGTTGTCCCCAGCCGTAAAAATGGTCGAGTGTCTCGTCGATGCCGGTCTGCGTGGTGAAGGAACGGTGCAGCTCGCACACCAGTTTGATGGGGTCGGCAACGGTGCGGCTGCTCTGCTGGCGGAACAGCTCGCTGATGGTAACGTAGCGTGGGCTCCAGATGGGTCGGCCGCCGGAGAGACTTGCTAAGTGGGCGTTGAGAAACAGCGATGCACGCTTATTGGGAAACACCACGACGAGGCGCGACAGGTCGCTGCCGTGTTTCGACAGCAGGTCAGAGGCTACGTGAACGAGGAACGGCGCTTGACAGTTCATAGTTCATAGTTCATTGTTAGTTCACAGTTCACCATGTATGGAATATAACCAGCGGAAAAGGAAATACATGAGGGTGCCGACCAGCAGACCTGCTATGGCATCAATGACATAGTGGGCCTGGATATAGAAGGTGGCGAAGAACATGAGTACGGCCAAGGGCAGCATGGAGAACAGCAGACGGCGGTTGCGAGCCTCATGGGCCAGCCAGAGCACGACCGTGGTGATACCCACATGACTGCTTGGGAAGGCGGCCGTGGGACGCTCGCCGGCGTTGTGGGCGTCAAGTAGGAGTTGGTAGAAGAGACCGTCCTTCCAGCCTGGGATGGGCAACGAGTAATCCTGATTGCTGATGTCAAAGGGCAGGCGGTCGAAGTAGTCGCCTAACCAGGGAAACACGCCCTGTGCTATATGGTCGGTGCCCACGGCCTGGTAGTAGAACTGTGGTCCGGCAACAGGAAGGAGCACGAAAATAATATAAAAGAGGAAGAACGATGCCAAGATGATGAACGACGTGCGCAGGAACCGCTCGTAGCGGAAGAAGAAGTAGAACAGCACGATGACGGCAATCATCGGATAGTAGCTCACGTAGCCCAGCGACAGCAGTTCGCTGACGATGGGTGAGGCATATTCCTGGCAGAACGTCAGCGCCGGCTGGAAGCCGAAGAGAGACTGCTCGGCCTGGGCGAAGAAAGCGTCGAGATTGGGGAAGATACGGTTCAACTCAAACGTATCGGGATACCACCAGCCGAGGAAGAGCATCTGCCCGCCAACGCGGCTGAACAGCGTCAGACGACAGGGGAACAGCCGGTAGGCTCCCCACAGGGCAAGCGTCATGAGCAGTGCCTGGCCTCGGCCCCACAGCATCTGGACCGGTTCGTGCAGACGGCTCCATGTGGCCACGATAAACAGAGTGGTAAGCACGGCATAGATTACCATGGCCCACTCCAGCCATAGCAGCCCTCGAATGGGTTTGGACTCCAGTTTCAGCAGTTGTCGGAGAAGTTTCATTTCAGACAAAGTCAAGGTTGATGCGTCGTGTGGCCGACTGGGCCAGACGCTGGTGCATGATGCTCAGGTCGGCAAAGTGGAGGACAGCCTGCATGGCGGCCTTCTGGAGAGCGGCGTTGCTGCTCTGCAAGGCGGTGATGGACTGGTCGAGAAACTCGTTGATGCCGCGCTCATTAGGTTCCTGCTCACGCTTGAATAGACGGCTGAGCACATGGTAGCCGCAGATTTGGGGAAGGTCATCGGGCGAAGCCAACCACTCGAAAGCCTTGTCGGCGGCGTAGGGCAAATGCTGGTAGAGGTTGAAGGCAGCCTGCTCGGCAATCTCCAGTGTCGGCGTCTGCTCCATCCAAATGTCCACCACCTCAGGCAGCATTTCGTCGGCGGGCATGAGCATCGTAGCCAGAATCTTGCACTCGCGCACGTTTTCCTTCCAGAGGGCAATGGCAAGAGAGCTCATAGTGAACTGTGAACTCTGCACTATCTCCTCGGCCATCTCTCGCAGTCGTGGGATAGTGGCACCCCAGTTGAGGTGGTAGTCAAGGCCCTTCTGCCGCATGGACTGCGCCGTGGCTCCGTCCATCATCTGGCGGAAGGACTGCTTGATCTCCTTTACTTTCTGGTCTATAGTCTGGGTGTCCATAATTCATTCTGGCTTTCAATTGCCCATGCAAAGGTACAGACTTTGGCTGACATAACCAAATAATATAGGATTATTTCTCCAAAAAGTTTTGTCGTTCTGCTTTTTCTTCGTACTTTTGCACGCGGTTCAGAGAATAATCCGGACCGCTAACGAAGCATTCGCTATTATTTCGTGTTAAGGCAAAGAAACTGATTTCCATAGACCGTGACTTTACGAACAGTCCTCAATTCCACCGGCTGTTTAGGAAACGCTATGAAAAATAAAATATACATACTTTTTCCGTTCCTACCAAACTTTCCGTCCCTTTTTTCTTCTAAAACTTGAAAATCCGTTAAAAGTCGCCCCCTTTTCACTGATTTTGGGTCAAACGTGAAGGTGATTCCATTATTTCTTTGTACCTTTGCATCGTTCATTCCTGGTAGTCCCTGAATACGTTCAAACTATCAGGTGTTTTTTTTGCCCATTTCCCAAGGAGAACATAACATTGTAACCGCAGGTGGGGGGACGTTACGAAGTATATAAACATATTCCGTTACCGCCAAACTTTCCGCCTTTTTTTCTCCTTAAACCGTTAAATGCAAACTTTTTTCAAAAAGTTTTGGTCGTTCCATTTTTTCTTCTTACCTTTGCACGCAGTTCGGGGAGAAATCCCGGACCATGATGCATAAGCTGATTATTTCGCACTTACCGAAAAGACGTAGGAAATCTGTTTTGGAATAGTTCGATTTAAGAAGCAAAGGGAAATAGACCGAGAATGGGCCTATCCCATCCACAATTGCAAGCTATGCTCACGCCATTGGCGTGGTTGTATTCCTTATTTGTGGATAGGGGTTCCAACATTTCCTACGTCTGCCCCTTAGGTAAGTGCATAAGGATGGCCACGCCATTCTTTGTTTCCTTACGTTTGTGTCGTAAGAATCAGACATTATTCTTCTATGTTGCTTTCCAAATAATTGGAAAATATTTATTGTTTATTAAC
>ERZ809472.195-NODE-195-length-16141-cov-10.867525_pt1 | contig 16141 bp, 8 predicted proteins | sample MGYA00521274_ERZ809472 | MGnify/ENA primary metagenome ERZ809472 (study PRJEB31581, sample SAMEA3312791) | metagenome | study: EMG produced TPA metagenomics assembly of the PRJEB8939 data set (Metagenomic analyses of Rumen microbiomes reveals... | reverse complement strand
CAGGGTGAAGGACTTGTCATGATTCTTGATAAGGACAGCGGTCAGGTGAAATACTATTCCAAACGCCTGATGTGCCCCACAACGGGTATCAGCTACAGCGACCCGGCACCGAATAATTTCTCGTTCAACTCGCCGCAGGGGGCATGTCCGCGCTGTAAGGGTCTGGGTGTCATCAGCGAGATTGACCTCGCCAAGGTGATTCCCAATCGCAGGATGAGCATACGCGAAGGCGGCATCATGCCCTTAGGGAAATATAAGAACGGGATGATTTTCTGGCAGATTGATGCCCTGCTGAAGAAGTATGACTGTGGCCTCTCTACGCCTATTGAAGAGTTGCCCGACGAGGCCATGAACGAGATTCTCTACGGCGCGCTGGAGAATGTGCGCATAGACAAGGAACTGGTTCATACCTCTTCAGACTATTTCGTCGCTTTCGAGGGCATTGTGAAATACCTGCGCGACACGATGGCCACCGACGAAAGTGCCAGCGCTCAGAAGTGGGCCGAACAGTTCATGGCCGAGGCCGTATGCCCGGAATGTCATGGACACAGGCTCAACCGTGAGGCCCTCTCCTACAAGATTGCCGACAAGAACATTGCTGAGCTTTGCGATATGGACTTGGGAGAACTGAGAGAGTGGATGGAATTAATCAATAATCCTGATTCCTCATTAACTGCCCAGCAATACCAGATAGCCAAGGAAATCCTCAAGGAGATATGCACCCGCCTCGACTTCCTTCTCGATGTGGGTCTCGACTACTTGTCGCTGGGCCGGCAGTCGGCCAGTCTCTCCGGCGGTGAGAGCCAGCGCATACGCCTTGCCACGCAGATAGGCTCGCAGCTCGTCAATGTGCTCTACATCCTCGACGAGCCGTCCATCGGACTGCACCAGCGCGATAACGAACGGCTCATCCACTCGCTGAAAGAACTGCGCGACCTGGGCAATACGGTGATTGTCGTTGAGCACGACCGTGACATGATGCTTGCCGCCGACTACATCATCGACATTGGCCCGCGTGCCGGGCGAAAGGGTGGGGAAGTGGTCTTTCAGGGCACACCTGCAGAACTGATGAAGGCCGATACGCTCACGGCTAAATACTTAGCCCCAACCCCCAGTCCCTCCCGCGGAGGGGAGGGGAATATATACCTTCAAGCACAGGACGCGAATGGCGGGCAGACACAAAAAGTAACTACTCCCCTCCCCTCCGCGGGAGGGGGCGGGGCTTTACGTCTTTTCGGTTGCTCTGGCAACAACCTTAAACACGTCGATGTCAGCTTTCCCTTGGGCAAGCTCATCGTCGTCACCGGTGTCAGCGGCAGCGGCAAGTCGACGCTCATCAATGAGACGCTGCAGCCCATTCTCTCCCAGCATTTCTACCGTTCGCTGAAACGGCCCATGCCCTACGACAGTATTGAGGGGCTGGAACTGATAGACAAGGTGGTTGACGTGGACCAAAGCCCCATTGGCCGCACTCCGCGTTCCAACCCTGCCACCTATACTGGCGTATTCTCCGATATCCGTTCGCTCTTTGTCGGTCTGCCCGAGGCGAAGATACGAGGTTACAAGCCTGGACGATTCTCGTTTAACGTTCGAGGCGGACGCTGCGAGACCTGTGGTGGCAATGGCTATAAGACCATCGAGATGAACTTCCTGCCTGATATACAGGTGCCCTGCGAGGAGTGTCACGGCAAGCGCTACAACCGTGAGACGCTTGAGGTGCGCTACAAGGGCAAGTCCATTGCCGACGTGCTCGACATGACCATCAATCAGGCCGTGGAGTTCTTTGAGAACCAGCCTGACATCCTCCGCAAGATCAAGACCATACAGGACGTGGGCCTCGGCTACATCAAGCTGGGCCAGCCCTCGACGACCCTCAGCGGTGGTGAGAGCCAGCGCGTGAAACTGGCCACAGAGCTTTCCAAACGTGACACGGGCCGCACGCTTTACATCCTCGACGAGCCTACTACCGGCCTTCATTTCGAGGACATCCGTATTCTGATGCAGGTGTTGCGCAGACTTGTGGACAAGGGCAACACGGTTATTGTCATTGAGCACAACCTCGACGTCATCGTCCAGGCTGACCATATCATTGATATGGGGCTTGAAGGTGGCCGACGCGGAGGAACCATCCTTTCAACCGGTACCCCTGAAGAGGTAGCCAACAGCACTGTCGGCTACACACCTAAATATCTTAAGGAAGAGCTGGAGCGTTACAGATAAGAAAGAAAATTGAATAGTACCTGATGAAGGAAGTATGTAATTTCATAGCCCGTTGGATGGGGCTGATGGTATTGCTGGTGGCATCGATAGCTTTGTTCATGCCTGCTTTATTCCTATGGGTTGATACCTGGGCCATAAACCCGATGCTCGGTGTAATCATGTTTGGCATGGGCCTGACGCTCTCGCCGCGTGATTTCCATGTTGTGCTGAGACGTCCCAAAGACATCCTTATCGGTTGCCTGGCTCAGTTTACGGTGATGCCTTTGTTAGCGTGGTTGCTGGCGCAGGTATTCCAGCTGCCCAAGGAACTGGCATTGGGCGTGATTCTTGTGGGCTGCTGTCCAGGCGGAACGGCCTCGAATGTCATCACCTATTTGGCCAAGGGCGACCTGGCTCTTTCCGTTGGGATGACTGCCACTTCCACGCTGCTTGCTCCTGTTCTGACTCCGCTGTTGGTGTGGCTCATGGCTGGCACGATGGTTGATGTGGATACGTTTGGGATGTTGCAGAGCATCGTCTATGTGGTCATCGCGCCGATTGTTGGCGGTTTGCTGTGCCAGCGATACCTTCCTGACGTTACTAAATCCCTCGTGCCCTATCTGCCTGCATTCTCCTCCATAGTGATTGCGTTGCTGGTGGGCATCGTTGTCTCGCACAGTGCTGGGCAGCTGCTGGTGGGTGGCCTGCTGGTTGTTCTGGCCGTCATGGCCCACAACCTGTTCGGCCTGGCCATTGGTTTCGGCATTGGTCGCATGTTACGACTCGAGAAACCGAAGTGTGTTGCCCTGAGCATCGAGGTGGGCATGCAGAACTCTGGCTTGGCATCGTCGCTTGCCGTGCTTCATTTCGCCGCCTTTCCCCTTGCCGCTATTCCCGGTGCCGTGTTCAGCGTGTGGCATAACATCAGCGGCGCGCTGGCGGCCAAGTTGTTTCAGAATAGAATATAAAAAGTAGAGATGGAACGTTTAGGCAGCAATACTGGTCTGGTACTTGAGGGCGGTGGCATGCGTGGGGTGTTTACTTGCGGTGTGCTCGACGCATTGATGAAGCACGAACAGTATTTCCAATATGTCGTGGCGGTCTCGGCGGGAGCGTGCAACGGCCTTTCATACATGAGTAGGCAGCTGCGACGGGCTCGTTTCTCCAACATCGACCTGCTGCGCAAGTATGGCTACATTTCGCTGAAGAGCCTCATCAAGAACGGCAGCATCTTCGACCCGAACCTGCTCTATGAACGGTTTCCCGACGAGATATTGCCCTTTGACTACGAGGCATACGAGCGTAATCCGGGCCTCTTCGAGATGGTCACGACCAACTGCATCACCGGTCGTGCGGAGTATCTCAGTGAGCATCGTGACCGTCGCCGTCTTATCGCCATCGCAAAGGCCAGCAGTTCGTTGCCCTTCGTGGCACAGATAACAATGGTTGATGGAACGCCGATGCTCGACGGTGGCATTGTGGACTCCATACCCGTGGAGCGTGCTATTGAGCAGGGGCATCGGCTGAACGTAGTCGTGATGACCCGTAATCGTGGCTATCGTTCCAATGAGCTTGACATGCGTCCACCCGTTTTCTTCTATAAGGAATACCCGCGTCTGCGCGTGGCCCTCAGCCACCGCACGGAGGTCTACAACCGACAGCTGGAACTGGTGGAGCGCATGGAGGACTGGGGCGAAATCATCGCTATCCGTCCGCAGCGCCCTATGGAGGTAGATCGCGTGTGCCGCGATACAGAGAAGCTGGAGCGGCTCTATGAGGAAGGGTTAGAGCAAGGCGAACTCTTTTGTAAAAACTATAGGCTGTAGGCTGTAGGAACTCAAGGCGTTCCTGTCGCCGACTTATTGTATTTCCACGTTTTTGAACTCCACACCGTCGGCTTCTACCCGCAGTTGGTAGGTGCCGGCGTTGATTTGTGTGCCTGTAGTCGTGCTCAGCATCTTGAACTTGTCGGGCGTTGGAGGAAAAGTCAGCTCGCGGTCTACCAGTACGATGTTCTTGCTGTCGGTGATGGAGAGACGGGCTTTTACTGCCTGTCCGCTGGTGTTCTTGTAGCGGAAACGCAGGGCGTACTCCTGCCCCAGGCCAGGAGTGATGGTCCAAAGGGTAGCGTTGAGGTGAGGGGAGTGAAGGGGCTCGTAAATGGTGGCAGGGCGGATTTCCGTTTCCTGTGGGAGTTCTGACTGTGGGAGCTTTGCGATGGTATCGGTGTTGAGGGCGAGCCTGGGAGTATGGGCCTCACTTGAAGGTGAGGAGGGAGTGAAGGGGGAGTGAAGGGGGAGTGAGGAGGGAGTGAAGGGGCCTTCAACTGCTACGGCGATAGCGGCGATGATGGCCTGTCCGGCCTTCACTTCTGGGAAGGAAATGCGCAGCCGACCATCCTTGGCAGGAGCGTGGACAACACGTTTCAAGGCTCCGCAGAAACCAGCCTCGGCCCAGAGGTCAAGGTCGTCGATGACGGTGCTGTCATTGACGGCGACGTCGAAGATGCGGAGTCCTTCGTAGTCGGCATCCTCGCGGTTGTCGCCCTTGCCGTGCCAAGGTTCGACAAAGTAAAGCTCGATGCGGTAAAGGGAAGGGGGAAACCTCCCCCCCGACCCCGGCCTCCCGGCCCCCGAAGGGGGAGGCGAGGGGGGAATGGGCAGGTCGTACCACAGGCGGTGACGGCCGAAACGGAAGGTCTGGAAGAGCTCGTCGCTCTTGGTGCCACGGATGTCAGTGGTAATGTGACGCTGGGAGGCTTGGAAGGGATGGATACCGTCGAAGTCCTGTCCCCAGGAGTGGCTCAGGATGCTGTCGTCCGCCTGCCATGTCTGACCGTACTCGTCGGTGTAGGCATCGCCTCCGCAGTTGATGCGGTAAAGGTAATGGTAGCCAGCCTCACCAGCCTCACCCCCGGCCCCTCTTCGGGGGGAGAGGGGAGTGGTTACTTCTTGCGCTTGAGACTCCCCCCCGCGGGAGGGGTTGGGGGTGAGGCTCTTGTATGCCATGGTCGGCTCTTCCCAGATGGTGAGGAGTCCTTTGTAGTTGACGGGTCCAATCTTGTCGATGCGGCGCAGTGCTCCGTCGGGCTGGGTGCGGCCTGGATTGTCGTGGGAAGTCAGCAGCCACTGGAAATGGCCACACACACCCGTGCTGTCAGCAAAGGCCTGACGGGCGAGCCGGGCTTTCTTCATAAGTAAGTCAGTGAAGTTCTCCTCGCTGTATTTCTCCTCGCCGTGGAGGTCGAGCGTGCGCCAAGCACCGTACTCACCGTTGAGGAGCTGGTCGGTTCGGGAGAGTTCCTTGGCATAGTTGTCGGGCGAGCCGCCGTAGGTGCCGCTCCAGTTCTGGATGACGTTCCAGTCGGTGCCCTCACCTCCGTTACAAGTAGTGATGGGCCGTTGCGAGGAAGCCGTGGGGTCGAGGCTGCGGATGATGTCGCAACATTCCTGAGCGAAGTCGCGGGGCAAGATGCTCTCGTTCTGCAGTCCCCAGAGGATGATGCTTGGCGAGTTGCGCCGCTCCTTGATCCAGCGGGTGAGCAAACGCTTGAAGTTTTCACGGAACTGGGGCGTGTCATACCAGATATGTGCGGAGAACTGGCTCCAGAAGAGCAACCCCTGCTCGTCACATAACTTCTGGTAGCGCAAGTTGTGGGGTTGGTGGGCTTCGCGGAGGGCATTGAATCCTGCATTGCGCACCAATTTGATTCGTGCGTCAATCTGTTCGGGACTGAAGGCGTGGCTGGCACCGAGAAGGTGTTCATATTCGCAGGTGCCGTTGATGAACAGCGGCTCACCGTTGAGGCGGAAGCGGTTGTCAGTGTTTGTTGCCGCGTAAGCCGCGCTACTTGCACGAACTATGGAACAGGGCCACGCGACGCTGCGGATGCCGAAGGGCGTACGGACATCGTCGGTGGTGACAAGGGCCGGCTCATGTTGTAGGCCGCTGTCGCCATCGTAGGCCGCTGGCTGTTTCAGCATCGACGTGAGGGTGTAGAGGTAGGGGTCGGCAGGACTCCAGTGGTGGGCATCGGCGACGGGCGCGGCCTGGCGGATGGTCTTTGTCTCGCCAGGGGCAAGGGTGACGGGAGCCGTGAGTCGGAACACCTGCTTGCCGGAGGCTTGCGCAAACTTGCTGATAAGCTCGGCACTCTGGGGGTAAGGGCTGTAGTTCTTTATCTCGGTCTCGATGAAGATGCTGTCGCATGCTTGGTTGGCCCAGATATGGACGCCAAAAGGTTCTATACGCATTTCGGCGGTCTCAATGAGGGTCACAGGACGGAAGATGCCGAATGGCTGGCTTCCCTCGGAGAAACCCCATTCCGAGGAGCAGCCCCCGCATACCCAAGGACTTTCGGTCTGCATGGCAGGATGGTCTACGAGCACCTGCAGGTGGTTGTCGCCGTTGCGGAGGGCATCGCTCACATCGAGCGTCCAGACGGTGCGTCCCACCAGTTCGCGGGGGTATTGATGCCCGTTGAGGGTAACGGTGGCGTAGGTGCCCACGCCCTCAAACTGGAGGAAATAGCGTTTTCTGTCGTGCTTCTCGGCTGAGAAGTTGCGGCTATAGGTGGCCGAGCCGTGGAGATTACCGTGGCGCAGCTGGCGATAGCCGTAGTAGTCGTCGAAGTTGTGGGGGAGGTTGACGGTTGTAGCGATGGAATCGCGACCTGCGGAAAAAGCGGTCCAGCCGTTGTTGAGCGATGTAAGACGGCGTTTGCCTGTAGGTTCAGGTTCGGGAAAGCGGACGGTGCTGCGTCCCATGGGCTGGCTGGTGGCAACGGCGATGCCGCGCTGCTGGGCGTTGTTCACCGCACAATAGAAATGATAGACCACACCCTCATGCTTCACCACGTAGCTCTTGTGGGCAAACATCTCGTCGTAGGGCTTTGAGGGCCAGATGAGGTCGTCGCCGTCCCAGTCCTGCCAGTGCAGGAGGTCACGACTGACGGCAAAGGTGTTGTAGGCGTTGTATTTCCGCGCCGGGTTGTAGGCGGAGAAATAGAACATGACGTAGAGGTTGACGGCGGCGGTGCTGCCGTTTACGGGACACTCCATCCTTACTATCTGGGCATCGCCGGTGATGATACCAGGTGCCTCATGGTAGTAGACGGGGTTCTGGTCATGGCGCTGCCAGTGCTTCAGGTCGTCCGAGAGGGCAATGCCGATACGCTCGGCCTTGAGGTTGTTGGTGGGATTGATGCCGCCAGCATTGTAGAACATGATGAAACGCTTGCCCATCGACTTCTGCGGGTCATCGTAGATGGTGCTTTTATATTGTGTCAGTTTCTCCCACCACTGTGCGTTCTTGTCGTCGTAGCTCAACAAAGGCTTATCCAGCGTTTCCCACTGGTGGGCGGTGGCAATGTCGCCTTTTGTGCTGGCCAGGCCGATGCTCAGTGGCGCTTTCACGGCCTCATAGCCCGTTCCAGGGCCGCCGATGTAGGTCATCCAGTGACGGCCTTTGTACTTGCCCATCTCGTAGCTGCCGTCCCAGGTCCAGTCAATAAGTGAGGGGAATCCGCCGCGCTGGTTCTGGTCCCAAAGAGCTTGTCGGGTATCATTGTCAGGGAGGGCTAACACACGCCCCAGGGTCTGCCAGTGGAGCAGGTCGTCACTTTCTGCGAGCCAGGTCTCATAGCCACGACCGTCGGTGCCATCCTTACCGTCGTAGCAAACGTAAGTCATCAGCCAGCGGTCGCCTTCACGGAACACTGTCGGACAGTCGTACTTATGGTAGTTGTCCGCTGGAGCTACCACGAGACCGTATTTATAGGGTGTGCGCACCTCCTGATAGACAGCCTGCATGATGTCATGCGGTATACGGTCCTGGGCAGAGGCGGTCAGACAAAGGATGGCTATAAAAGATAGGAGTGTTCTTTTCATGGCATGACATTTTACTTTTGGAAGAGCCAGTCCACCTCGTCGCTGGCTCCTTGCAGACCTGCGTCGCGCGGCTTGATGTCGTCGGTGGTAAAGCCCAGCACGGTGATGATACCTTTCGGCAGTCGGATGGTGTTGTCGCCGGCGGGCAGGTGATAGACGTGAACGTTCACAGGTGGCATCTGCTTGATGGCCACGGCATTGGTGAGCACAGGTTCTGCCTGTCCATACTCGTTGCCGGTGGCATCGGTCTCAAGTTTCGGAGGCTTGGCCCATTTGGGGTCGTCGTCGTTGAAGAAACCCACGAGCATCTGCACAGGATTGTCGCAGTGGAAGGAGACGGTGGTGCCGACGATGCGTGTGGTGTCGCGGTTGAGCACAAGGGCTTGCATGCCCACCAGTTCTGGTGCGAGGCTGTCGATGGGGGTGTCAGGACGTTTCTCAAAAAGGATGGCTCCCTTTGAGAGAGCAGCGACGAAATTGCTGCCTACACTAAAAACACGGACAGGAGCGGGGGTAAAGGGATGGATGGACTCGCCGCTTTGCACTACGGGGTGTTTCAGTTTCTCGATGTTCGCTTTCAGGGCTTCCAGCTCTTCCTCGTATACGGGAAGCATCTCGCGCCAGGTTTTGTAGTTGCCGTTGTCTCCGCCGACAGGGATGCGTCGCTGGGCCGTCTGCATGGAGTTGGCGTAAAGATAGGTGCTGTCGGTGAGTGTGGCCAGCGCGCGCCAGAGGTCGAGGCTCCGTTCCAGATAGGGCACGGCGGCATCGAGGTTACTGATGTCCTTCGTCCACTTGTAGCGCAGCACATGGTAGGCGGCCAGCACCTTCTGTTGGAACGACTGCGCGAAGAGTTGGTAGCAGCGCATGTCGTTGCCGATGCGGCGCAACTCGGCAGCCTGGGAAGTTACAGCCTCTTCCCTTATAACGGAGGTGAGTGCCTGCGCATTTCTTTGCTGACTGATGGCGGCGTTGAATGCCTTGACGGCCGCATTGCCGTGGTCGACGCATTGCTGGACGATGTCGAGTGGCAGCTCGCCGATATGGGGAATGTCGTTACATTCGTTCTCCACGTAGTCAATGAGTTTCTCGCCCATCGGCCCGCAGCTCTCATAGAAGCCTGGATAGACATTAAATTTATAGGGGTTCACCAGCTGTGCCATCTTCATGCCGAGAAGAAGCGTCTGCCGGTTGCCCTCGGTAATGCCAAAACGCCGCAGCAGCTTGGGGGCGATTTCTCCAGCCTCGTCGTAGGCGCGGAGCAGATGGGCGGCGGCGATGGTGTCTAAGCCGTAGTGAAGGGCCAGTTCCTGCGTCCAGTAAGCATGCTCGGCGGGGGTGGAAGCGACAGAGCCGTTGCCTGCACTATACGTGCCTCGGTCGCAGTTCCAGGCATAGCGACCCCAGGCGCGGAACCATAGCCAGTCACGGTCAATCTGGCGGAGGCGGTGTATGGAGTCTGTCCCTACACGGTCGGCGGTGAAGGGCCAGTCCCAGTAGTTGGCCTGCGGGTAGAGGTGGAGACCGGTCGAGTTGTGTACGCTGTGCATTGCACCTACGGCCTTCTGAATGAACGCCGGCGACGACCATCGCCACGGTTCCAGGTTGGCCAGGATGTGTACGTTGTCGATATGCACTGGTGCTGCAGCGGCGAGCTGGCGGTGGGTCTCTCCCCAAGGGCCTCTCGGCTCATAGGTGGTGAGGCTTTCGCCCGTATATTTCGACATGGTGTAGATGTTGGGGTAGAGCTTCAGGGCCTCGGCAAGCACGAGGGGGCCGTCAGTGTCATGGGAGCGGAGTACGATGGGTGGAAGCCCCCTCCCACCTTCCCCTGAAAGGGAGGCATCTGCCAAGACCGCCCCCTCTCCGGAAAGGGTCTGGGGGAGGCCAAGCCCGTCTTTGATGCCTGGGATGATGGTCTTGGTCATCCACTCCACATCGTCGTCGATGGTGGCCATGGCCTCGCCCAGACAGACGAGCAGACCCACGTTGGGATATTTCTCAATGAAGGCGGCAATGCTCTTGCGCGTATAGTCGGCGATGAGCGGTGTGATGGGGCGGTTGCGGTCTTGTGTCTTCAGACCGTAGTGGTCGGCGAAAGGTTTGGAGAGGATGATGTTGTAGAACATCTGGATGACCCAGATGCCGCGTCGCGAGGCTTCGCGGGTGAGGAAGGAGAATATCTCCTCGTTCTTGCGGAATGTCTCGTCGTCGACCTCCACGGCAAAGGGATAGTCCTCGAGTCTGACAAGCGAGGCGAAGGGATGGCCGTTCCAGAGGTAGAGCGAGTTCATCTTGCACTCCACCATCATGTCGAGATAGCGCAGCCACTCCTCTTTGTCGTAGAACCACGGGAAGTTCTCAGGCGTATAGGGATATTCGTACACGCTGTGGCCAGGCAGGTAGGTGGTTTTCTGCAGACCTATGCACGTTCCGCGCATCACCATCTGCGGACGCTCGCTGATGCTGCCCACGACGAGTTGATGGCCGTGCTTCACCTGGTCGGCATATTCCACGGCTCCGTAGACGATGCCCTGACCGTGGCTGGCCGTGATGCGTGTCCCCGCCTTCCCCGCTGGTTTGATGCTGTATGCCTCTTTGTCGTGTGTCCGAGGGTTTCCTTGGCGCACCAGTACGACATGATGGTCGGCAGCTTGCTCCTTCCCGTCGCGGCTGAGCACCACGCTGTAGCCCAGACCACTGAGTTTCCTGTCGAGATATTCGGCGGCAAACAGTTCCTGCTCACTGGCGTTCTCTCCCGTCACCACGTTCACTTTCTGGGCTTGTAGAGGCTGGACGCTTAAAAACAGCAGCAAGGCAAGTAGAACCCTAAAGACATTCTTAGCCATCATGTTTTTCATTTAATGTGTGCAAAGTTACGAAAATAAACCTAATGCGCAAAACTTTTTGCCATAAACGTATCTTGATAATGGCAAAACTTTCTCAGCATGAGGTAGCAGATGACCAGAAAAGCGTAGGTCAGGGCCACTTGCACAGGTGTGGGGTACAGTCCGTCGATGCTGGCTCCTGGCAGTGCTGCTATGAAGCGCAGTGCGCCATTCATCGTCTTCACTGCCCACAGCAGGACAACGCTGGCCGGAGGGAAAAGCAGGGCAACAAGGGCACCGTAAAGGATGACTGTGGCGGCGGGTACGACGAGGAAGTTGGTCAACAGGAAATAGGTGGAGAAACGGCCGAAGTAGTAGGCGATGAGTGGGGCAACGCCAAGCTGGGCGCAAAGAGAGAGAAGTGCCAGGCTCCATCCCCACCTTAAGATGGCGTTTTCTGGCTGGTACATGTTTTGTAGCAGGGGCAGGAATGTCAGGATGGCAAAGATGGCTGAAAATGACAGTTGGAAGCTTACGTCGAAAAGCATTTGTGCATCGGCCACGAGCATGACGATGGCGGTGAAGCACAGCACGTTGATGGGTGATTTCCGTCCGCCTCTTTCTGCGAACAAGGCATAGATGCTAATCATGGTGGCGGCGCGGGTGACACTGGGTGAGAGGCCAGTAAGGAGGGCGAAGGCCCAGATGGCCGATACTGTCACCACCTGCGAGAGCCAGAAACGTCGTCGGCCAAGCATGAACCACGTGAGCAGCATGTAGACGATACCGACATGCAAACCACTGATGGCCAATATGTGACTACTGCCGCTTATGGCGAATACCTCGCGTAACTCGCGCGTCTGAGCCGACTTGTCGCCCAGCGTCATGGCGGCCACCACAGCATAGGCATCGTCCTCCAGTTGGAAACCTTGATAACGTTTGAGCAACTTGTGGCGTTGCTGTAGGAACCAAAGCCGAGAACGTTGCCAGTGGGACAGTTGGCTAAGGGCAGAACCGCCGACATCCCAGTTCTTGTTGTGAAGGAAGTACATCATGGTGTGAGTGGCACCCTCATGATGATTCCTGCTGGTCGACGATTCCTCCAGTCTCACTACCAGTTCATCACCCAGCTTCAAAGCCCTGCTCCGCTCATTCTTCCACAGGTAGCAGCGTATGGTTCGACCTTCTGCACAGGGCACGAGCAGGTCTACACCGATGGTCTTTGGCCTTTCCATGGGTTCCGACATCACCACCGCCTCCAGTTCTTGGTTCCATAGGTCCGCTTCGTCTTCGTGGCGTAGCTGAATCAGTGTCATGCCGAGCACCATGAAGCAGCAATAGATGGCCAGAGTTTGTACCACAGGCCAGCGTCCGCTGGCTAACGTCGCTATAATGGTCACAGGCAGCAGGAACAACGAAAGAAAAGGCGGCTGCCACCCGCTGCCCACGACGATGCCGCTCATCAGACAAATCGCGACAGGTAACAAAGGAGTGGTAGAGAAACCGCGCATCATCAAGACCAAGGAAAAAGAAACTACTTACAAAACGTCTCCCCTCCATATTTTATTGTGCGCATGGGAATCTCAAATTCTATGATGGAAAGTTGTGCTCTTATGACATAGTACTACGGGGCAAAGAACCAGAGGTACATCTGATAGGCTGTAATATATAAAAAGGTGAAGAATTCCTTTGTTTTTTCGTAATTTGGAAAATAATCACTACTTTTGCCAACAGAAATAATATTTTGTGCCGATGGCAGACAGGTCTATTTGGAAAAATAAGCTGAGGGAAGTAACGATTAAGGGCTACAAATCGATAGCTTTTGACTATCCTGTAACTTTAAAACTTGGTGATGTTAGCATCTTGTTGGGTGCCAACGGAGCAGGTAAAAGCAATATCATTAGCTTCTTCCGAATGTTGAGTTACATGATGAGCAAGTCATTTGCTAAATATGTGGAAATGGCTGGTACGGCTAATTCTCTGCTTCACTATGGGGCGAAGAAAACACCATCTATGTCTGGAACCTTGAAAATCACAGACGATAATTCTATAGACTCCTATCAGTTTTCATTGGCAAATGCGGCTCCAGATAGACTGATTATTACTGAGGAGAGCATCAAATGGCATCGTAAGGATAATAATGAGCCATGCGAAGTTTCTTTAGAACCAAATTTCAAAGAATCTTCTCTTGTTGAGAATGACGATCCTGTGGCACAATCGATTTTCCAGATGCTTTCTTTCTGTAAGGTATATCAGTTCCACGACTCTTCTGCTGAAGGCCCATTGCGTCAGTCCTGTCCTGTTGAAACAGCCAACTATCTCCAGTTGCATGGCAACTGTTATCTATCCATTTATTCCACTTTTCTTCATGTGATAGTGCTATTATAGTGTTATATGGTTTATTGTCACCAGAAACCTCAAGCTGGACAAATGGGTTCATATCATTATCAGTATCCTCAAATGCGTTGACCATTAAGTCTGGCTCAGTAACACGGATGCCGTATGATGCCAATCTTCCAATATCAGCATTGTCGGAAGTGGCTAAGGCCCCCATCGCAATAGCCTCTAATATGTTGGACTTACCACAACCGTTTGTGCCAATGATTACATTGAAACGGCCAAGTTCAAGCGTTAAGTCTACAATCGACTTGTAGTTCTGTATTCGTATATTGTCAATCATAATTGAGAATTTTGTTTGCAAAATTACGCATTTTCTTGTAAAGAGCAAAGGATATATACCTTATTTAATATTATTTGTTTGGTAATGTGCCAAAGATTGTGTACTTTTGCACCCAAGTTTAACAAAAACAGTTACGCCAATGGACAGATAATATATAATAGGACATAAGACTGAACGTCCACTTTTGATTCTTGTTTCTGATAATTGGGGAATTAGATGAAATCACCAAGAACTGAAGTAGATAGTTCACGCCGTTCGGCGTGGGCGTTTACTCGTTTAAGGTGATAGGCTATCCCCAATGCCTCAGAAATGTAAGCGAAGTAGATTGCTCACGTTTTTGTATGCCTCACAAATAGAATAGTATAATTATTAACTCATATTATAACAATGACTGTATCAAATAATCCATCTTCAAAAGAGAAAACAGATTCGACGGCTCGGCAAGTGCGTCTAATTATATCAATGTTTCTACTTATTCTTGTATCGATGTTTGTTTCTTGTGAGAAGGAAACTCCTGAAGAAACAGATGACAAAATTCTAACACATGAAGATAGTTTGGCTTTAGGATTAATAATACCTCCAGATACTACAACCACTCCACAAGAACCTCCAACCCCTCCTGCTAAGATAACGATCGCAATGATTGATGGTGTTAACTACAAACTTAACGAGGATGAGCTTACCGCAGAGGTTACATGGAAAGAGGACGAGTATAAGGGTAAGATTGTTATTCCGGAGATTGTCCATTATGATGGAAATGATTATTCTGTCGTGGCTATTGGTGAGTCCGCATTTTACGATAACAGAGAACTTTTAAGAGTTACGGTTAAAGGAGAAAAGCTAAAAAGTGTAGGAGCCATAGCCTTTGTGTGGTGTCATAGGCTATCAGAAGTTAAGCTTCCGAATAGCGTAACAGAGATGGGGTGGCGTGCTTTCCACAATTGCGGCTTAACATCAATAAGCCTTCCCAATAGTTTGACTAAGCTACCAAAAGAAGCATTCAGAGCATGTGGATACTTGAAGACTGTCAAATTGCCTGACAATCTTATTACTATTGGGGAACAAGCATTTTATGACTGCCCGATTGAAGAAATAACCTTACCTAAAACAGTTAAGGAAATAGGTACTGAAGCATTAACCTCTTCTCAATTACGAAAAATAATATGTTATGCACTTGAGGTGCCTTCAACAGATTACAGCACATTCTATTACAAACAGCCATATTATCCATTTAAATCTGTAAATAAAAGCATTTATTTATATGTTCCAAGACAATCTATAACATTGTATAGAGAAACAGAGCCTTGGAAATATAGTGTTTCTATTTCTGCAATAGAGGATGGATTATTATGGTGAAAAGTGTCAAATGAATGTTTAATCACTGCTGTAAGTATATATAATCTTAAAGCCGAAGTAATCTCTATAAGAGGGTGTCCCCTCATTACTCTATAAAAATGGAAACAACAATATTATATGGCAATGGTGTTAACCTTTTGAGTGAAAATGGTATCGAGTGGAAAAAACTACTAATGGAGGTTAGTGATTTGCACGAAATTCCTACACTAAATAACAACACAATGCTATTTGAATATATAGTATTACCTGAAGCCGTTCCTCTCGCAGATAAAGATGGTTGCCGTTTGTATTTTAGCGACGGAGAGCCTTTTCTGGTAAAAAATATTAATGAGGAAGATGTAAAGAAAGGGCTGAAGGATATACTGAAAGACGGAAAATCATGGTTCTATAAAAATCTAGCAGACTTACATGCCGACCACTACCTTACTACAAACTATGAACATTATCTCAATGAGGAGTTCACTATTTGTCCAGATGAGGGTTACCAAGAAAAACTTGACGGAGTGGAGAGCCTTCTATATGACCATGAAGTTGGAATAAGAGACGGGCATAAAGTTTCCCTGTGGAATATTCATGGGAACACGAAATGTCCTCAAAGTATTCTATTAGGGATGAATGAATACTGCAAGTATGTCGTTGCAATAGAAGAATATCTGCAAAAGAAAGACCCAAATAAGAAAAGTTGGGTAGACCTGATGACAGAAACAATTGTTCATATAGTGGGTCTCGGACTTGCTTTTGAAGAAATTGATTTGTGGTACTTACTAACCCGAAGAATGAGAAGATTCAAGCAGGATGAACCTATTAACAATGAAATCTTCTTCTATCAAATAGCGGAAAAAGACAAATATAACAATGCTGTTACACAGATGCTGACAGCCGCAGGCGTTGAAGTCATTCCAATAGAAATTCATGACAGGACAGATAAAGAGGATTGGAAGAAAGCTTACCAAGAAATCTATGAAATCATAATACAACATAATTGAGAGAATATAGAAGCCTCCCACGTTCAAAACAGGGACGTTGGAGGCTTCTTTTGACACATTCTCTTTATCCCAAAATGGTCTTTAGAAACGAATTTGAATAATTTGAATAATTTTATCCATAATTTGAATAATTCATCCACAAATTTGAACAATTATAATAATTTATGGGACAAATTATGCGTATTACGGTGATTAGTTTCCCAA
>ERZ809472.194-NODE-194-length-16303-cov-15.609183_pt1 | contig 16303 bp, 8 predicted proteins | sample MGYA00521274_ERZ809472 | MGnify/ENA primary metagenome ERZ809472 (study PRJEB31581, sample SAMEA3312791) | metagenome | study: EMG produced TPA metagenomics assembly of the PRJEB8939 data set (Metagenomic analyses of Rumen microbiomes reveals... | reverse complement strand
ATTTATTTAAGGCATTTTATGATTTTTAGGTACAATTTGTAGGAAAACTAAGAATGAAACACTGGTTGCGTTCCTGTCTAATACAAAAAGTGCATAAAAATCTAAAAAAAACTCCCAAAAGGTTTGTTTTTTCTAAATTTATTTGCCGTTTAGAAAATTTTGCAGTAATTTTGCAAGCTAAAAGTGCATTCTCGGCAACTATGAATACAAAATTATATATGGAAAAAAGACTCTTGACGCTCCTGGTGGGGCTGTTCCTTTTTGTAGGGGCAGCCATCGCGCAGGAACAAATCAGCGGTACGGTCTATGAGGACACGGGCGACCCATGTATAGGAGCCACTGTGCTCATTCAGGGTACCAAGCAGGGTACCAAGACCGACGTTAACGGACATTTCAGCATTAATGTGCCTAAAGGAAAGAAGATTGTAGTGAGCTACATCGGTATGGTACCCCAGACGGTGAAGCCCCAGAACGGCATGAAAATTACGCTGAAGGCAGACCAGCACATGGTGGACGAGGTTGTGGTAACTGGTATCGTGAAACAGGACAAGCGCCTGTTCACGGGCTCGTCGTCGAAAATTGATGCCGACAAGACGAAGCTTGCAGGTATCGCCGACGTAAGCCGCTCACTTGAAGGTCGTGTGGCTGGCGTGCAGGTGACCAACGTCAGTGGCTCCTTTGGCGCAGCTCCTAAGATTCGTGTCCGTGGTGCCACCTCCATCTATGGTAACTCCAAGCCCCTGTGGGTCATCGACGGCGTGATTTACGAGGACAATGTCGACGTGAGTGCCGATGAACTGGCTTCCGGCGATGCCAAGACCCTTATTTCGAGTGCTGTGGCCGGACTGAACTCTGACGACATCGAATCGTTCACCATTCTGAAAGACGGTTCCGCCACATCTATTTATGGCGCGCGCGCAATGGCTGGTGTGATTGTTATCACCACGAAGAAGGGTACCAAGGGACGCGCCACCGTGGGCTACACAGGTGAATTTACCAGCCGCATGAAGCCTCGTTACGCCGACTACAACATTATGAACTCACAGGAGATGATGGGCGTATACAAGGAGATGTCCGACAAGGGCTGGTTGCAGCTTGAGAACATGGTGAACGCCAAGAATACTGGTGTCTACGGATACATGTTCCAGCAGTTGCGCAAGTATGACCCCATTACTGGCCAGTATGGTCTGCAGAACACCGAGGCCGCCCGTAACGCATACCTACAGGAGGCTGAGTTCCGTAACACCGACTGGTTTGACATGCTCTTCTCCACCGCCGTTTCGCAAAACCATTCCGTCAGTATCAGTAACGGTACGGAGAAGTCACAGAGCTACATATCCATTTCGCTGATGCATGACCCAGGCCAGTACATCAACCGCTCGAAGGTAGATCGTTACACATTCAACGGCAACGTCTCTTACGATATTCTGAAGAACCTCACCGTGAAGCTCGCCGCACAGGGAAGCCACCGCGATCAGGAGGCTCCTGGCTCGCTGAACCAGACCACCGACGTGGTGACGGGAGCCGTGAACCGCGACTTTGACATCAACCCCTTCAGCTACGCACTGAACACCAGCCGATGCCTCGATCCGGACATCGACTACACACGTTTCTATACCAAGTTCAACATCTTCAACGAGCTGGAGAACAACTACATGGAGTACGATGTGAACGAGCTGATGTATCGTGGCGAGCTGGAGTACAAGCCCATTAAGACCCTCACTCTGAGCGGACTTATCTCGACACGTATGAGCCACTCACGCCGTCAGCACAACGTGATGGACAACTCGAACCAAGCCAACGCCTACCGCGCCGGCGTGGATGCCACCGACGATAACTCGACCATCCGCGACAACAACCCATTGCTCTATACCGACCCCGACAACGAGCTGGCTCTGCCTGAGTCAATACTTCCGCAGGGAGGTATCAAGTACCAGAACGACGATAACATGCGCTCGAACACATTCCGCCTGATGGCTGACTACCGCGACGTATATGCCGAGAAGCACACCCTCAACGCTATGGCTGGTATGGAGTATTCAAGCGTGAAGCGTACCACTACTACCTGGACCGGTTGGGGCTACCAGTTCGACATGGGCGGCATCGTCTACACCCCGTATCTCTGGCTGAAACAGATGAACGAGGAGAATACCGACTACTTCAAGGAATACTACACCCGCACCAACACCCTGGCCTACTACGGTCAGCTGGTATACAGCTTCGACAAGCGCTACACCGTGAACGGCACCTTCCGTTATGAGGGCACCAACCGCTTCGGAAAGGTGCAGAAGAGCCGCTGGTTGCCTACGTGGAACGTGTCATTGGCCTACGACATGACCAATGAGCCTTTCATGCAGGCCACGCAGAGCTGGCTGTCGAACCTGAAGCTGCGCGGCAGCTACTCGCTCACCGCCGATGTAGGCCCTACATGGGTGAACAACGCCGACGTCATCTACCAGACCCGCAATGCCTGGAGACCTTTCACTTCGGCCGCTGAAAGTGAAATATACATCGACTACCTGGCCAATACCGAGCTGACCTTCGAGAAGAAGCACGAGTGGAATGTGGGTGTCGACATGGGCTTCCTGCAGGACCGTATCGCCCTGACCTTCGATGCCTACTGGCGTAACAACTACGACCTCATCGGCATGCTCTACACCCAGGGTGCCGGTGGTCAGACCACGAAGTATGCCAACATCGCCGATATGCGCTCGCATGGTTTAGAGGTGGGCATCTCGACGGTGAACATTGCTCAAAAGGACTTCAAGTGGACGACCGACCTCATCTACTCTATGGCAAAGAACAAGGTGACATCGCTGGAGAACTCCTGTAATGCCTACTATCTCTGTGTAGGCCAGCACTCCACCAACCCCTATATGATTCCCACGATGGAAGGATACCCCGTGCGTACCATCTGGAGCTATGACTTCGCTGGACTTAACGAGGAGGGCTTGCCCATGGTGAAGAATGAAAAGGGTGAAACTACCATCGGTGATATTAACATACAGGAGACACAAGACTTGGAGAAGTTCCTTGTCTACGAGGGTCCGCAGGATCCCACCTGGTACGGTTCGCTAAGTAACACCTTCTCTTACACGAACGACAAGCTGGGTCGCCTGAGCCTCGACGTATTCATCACCTACAGTGGTGGCAATGTGGTGCGTCTCGACCCTGTATTCAGCTATGGCTACAGTGACCTTTCCGCCCTGCCACGCGAATTCAAGAACCGCTGGATGCAGGCCGGCGACGAGGCTATCACAAACATCCCCACTATCGCTTCCACCAACCAGGCCGACCGCTATGGCTCGACCACACTGAGTACAGCCTACAACGTTTATAACTACAGCACCGAGCGTATAGCCAAGGGTGACTTCGTTCGTCTGAAGGAACTGTCGCTCACCTATGGCTTCCCCCAGCAGCTGCTACAGAAGACCAAGCTGCTTAACAGTGCCAGCATCAAGCTCTCGGCCACCAACCTCTGTCTGCTCTATGCCGACAAGAAGCTGAACGGACAAGACCCGGAGTTCATCAACAGCGGCGGTGTGGCATCACCCATCACCAAGCAGTTTACCGCTACACTGCGCCTCGGCTTCTAATGAACCACAACTCGACAATGAATTGAACGACTTTAACGAGAATATATGACACGCAAGATAACAAAAATAGCTTTTGGCTGTCTCGTAAGCTGTGGCATCGCCGCAGCCCTCATCAGTTGCAACGACAAGCTCGACGAGCAGCCCGACAGCCGATGGATAGACATTAACAACGCAAAGAAGGTGCAGCAGCTGCTCACCTCAGGCTACCCGAAGGCCGTACCGGCAGTCGTCTGCGAACTCATGGGCGACAACCTGGTCGACAACAACGTCGTTGTGCCCGCCACCCACAACGATGCCTACTCACTTTTCCACGAGGAAGCATACAGATGGGAGGACATTAAGAGCTACAGCACCGGCGATGACGACACGCCTTACGAAATCTGGGACCGTTATTACTTTGGTATTGCAACGGCCAACCATGCCATTGAGGCCATGAAGGAGATGAGCGACGACCCACGCACCGACCCAACTATCTCGCACTCCTGGGGCGAGGCACACCTCATGCGCGCCTATTTCCATTTCGTGCTGGTGAACGTCTTTGCCGAGGCTTACAAGAACGAGGCCCTGAGCAGTCAGGACTGGGGCGTACCCTATGTTACCACCGTTGAGGACGTGGTGAACATCGATTATAGCGACACCACCTACACCAAGAAGGTCTCAGAAGTCTATCGTCTCATTGAAAAAGACCTTCTGGAGGGCATCGACCTCATAGACGACTCCAAGTATCAGGTGCCGGCCTACCACTTCAACCGCAATGCCGCCTACGCCTTCGCCGCCCGCTTCTACCTGTTCTGGCGCAATTATGGGAAATGTGTGAAGTATGCCGACATGGCACTTGGAGGAAACCCGGCCACGTCGCTCCGCAAGTGGGCATCGATGAACACCAACACCATCTACACGATGCTCAACGCCTACAACGACGAGACGGCTGCCTGCAACTATTTGCTGCAGACCACCTATTCGTTGCAGGACCGCATGCTCTCCGCCTGCCGATTTGCCATCAATGACGGAACAAAAGACCTGACGCCAAAAGAGACATCCTTGTGGGTTAAAGACAAGAAAGAAGAAATGCCGATTACCCCAGGCCATACAGTTGAAATTACGTTCAGCTCCTTAAAAGAGAAGGACAATATTGTGATGGCTGAAGGCGATACCCTGCGCATTTACTTTACAAAAGACGAGGATGAACCCGAATTTATCATCTCATACAAGGGTAAAGACGACAAACTGGCCGCTTTGAGCTATACCGTCGAAAAGGACAACCTGAAGATTGCTTTGTCTAATAAAGACATTGTAACCAACATATTAGAGCGGGGCCTGACATTGCAAGGACGAGGATGGTCTCCCACAAAAATCACACTGGAGAAAATGAACTATGCCTCCACCGTCGGTTCAATTCCCAACGTGACCAACACGAAAAACATTCTCTACGAAGGTGGTGGCCCCAACTGGTCGAACAGAATCCCAGCCTTCGACGGAAAGATTTTCCGTTGGGGCGCAGGCTCGGAGTACGGCTCATGGCTCTTCCGTGTGTATGAATACTTTGAATATACGAACAAGATTGCCGGTATCGGCTACGTGCATATCATTTATCAGCCCTTTACGGCTGAGGAGACGCTCCTTTGCCGTGCAGAGGCAGAACTCTATTTAGGCCAGCGCGAAAAGGCCATCCAGGACCTGGAATTCTGGACGGTATCGAAGATGATTACCAATCCCCTGACGCAGAGTGGAATCAACCGCAAATACGGCGGAACGCCAGCTGCCAATGACTGGGCCGATGACATTCATCCGAGAGAAATGGGATTTGAAGACAAATATCTTCAGGTTCTCGAGAACGACAGCAGCCTTAACGTGTTGCGCTGCGTGCTCCATTTCCGCCGTATTGAGACCATGTTCGAGGGTATGCGTTGGTTTGACATCAAGCGCTACGGCATCACCGTGCATCACGCATACCGTGGACCTCAGGACTACGACGTCACCCACGACTACCTGCTCTGGAACGACCCACGCCGCGTGTTGAAGGTGCCCTACAACGTGAAGGACGCCGGTTACGACCCAGAGAAGGGTGACCGCGCACTGCAGGGCGGTGGCGGCGACAACTTGAAATACTTCCCTTACACCACGAAATAACATAGAACAATGAAAAGAAATATAATAATCTTTGGCGCAGCCGCGCTGCTGCTGACCCTCGGCTCGTGCCGCAGCGAGGATGATTTCACCGACAGCATCTTCGACACAAACATGCCTGCCGTGGATGAAAACAAAACCACATATCCTTTCGATAAGTGGCTCTATGATAACTTCCTCGTGCCATACAATGTGGAGGTGCAGTATCAGTTCAACTTCCCCGCATCGGACATGAACTTCCAGCTCACGCCCGCCGACTACAACCGCTCGCAGCTGCTGGCACATTTCATACGCTACCTGTTTTACGACGTTTATACGAAGTATGCCGGTGACGGCTTCATGAAGCAGTACGGACCGCGCATCTTCCACTTCATCGGCTCCACAGGTTACAGCCCCACTACTGGCACCGAGGTGCTCGGAACGGCAGCCGGCGGCGTGAAGATTACGCTTTACAATGTGAATGAAGTGAAGCGTTATACTGATGACGTTTCCTATACGGCAGAGGATGTGGAAGTGCTCAACGAGCGTATTTTCCACACCATGCACCATGAGTTCTCGCACATCCTCCACCAGACCAAGTCATACCCTGTGACTTTCGGACAGGTGACCTCCGGCTCCTATGACCCCATCACCTGGCATGAGCGCGACTCCGTGACCACCCACCATTTAGGCTATCTCACGCACTATGCCTCTTCGGCCAACTACGAGGATTTCGTGGAGACTCTCTCCTGCATCATCACCGATACCGACCACCGTTGGATGAACCGCATCATCAACGCCTGCACCGTGGGTGTGCGTCAGGGCGACAAGGAGGAGATTCTCACACTCGTGGACTCTCTTGGCATCGATGTTGACCAGCCCAATACCCCATGGAACAACTTCACCATCTACAAGATTGCGAAATACGACGAGAACACCGGTGAATATGTTGACCAGAAAGAGTGGGCTATTGGCGACCACCGCAGTTCGGAACGTACGGTTAATGTAGAGAGTACGGCTTACGTCAACCTCTACAGGTACTTCGACCCCATATCGTTCACATCCTTCCGCGACTTCCTTGCATGGGTGCCCATCTCCACCGACGATCAAGTGGCTGGCATCAATGCCATCATCAAGAAAATCAACATCGCCACCGAGTGGTATACCGACCGCTGGGGACTCCACGCCTTTGAACTCCGTCAGGAGGTGCGTGAACGTCAGGATAACATCGACAACTACCTCCACTCGGATGCCGTCACCATCTACGACCTTGAGTAGGATGGAGAATTGAAAGATTGAAGAATTTGAAAGACTGAAGATTATGAAAAAGACATACAGATTTATCTCCGCCTGTTCCGTATGCTTCGCTCTCTGCGCAGCCCCCGCAGCACTTACCTCCTGTCAGTTCGAGGACGAGGATTTCTTTGAAGAGAGCGCCTCTCTGCGTGTGGAGCATACCAATGAAAAGGTGCAGCAGCTTCTGGTAGCGCCCGAGCACGGCTGGGTGTTGCAGTACTTCTGTGGCACTGGTGTGGCTCATTTCGAGGGATTCAACATCCTCGCACGCTTTGACAAGAACGGCAAGGTTACCTTGGCCGGAGACCACCGTTACCTGCGCAACAACCAAGCCGGCAAGTACACCGAGTCTTCCAGCATTTACGAACTGCTCCTTGAAGACGGTCCCGTATTAGCCCTGAACACCTGGAACGATGTGCTCACACCCTTTGTCGATCCCGTCAGCCCCTGGCAGGCACCACGCTCGCTGAACAAGGACGGTGCCGGCATGCAGGGCGACAACAATTTTGTCATCATGAAGTATAGTGACGACGAGGTGCAGCTGCGTGGTGAACGCTACAACGGACACTCCCGCCTCGTGCGCTGCGACCGTCCTTGGGAGGAATACTTAGCCGACTGTGCCAAGTTGAGGGACTATGTTAGCAGCTCTCTTATCACGTCGTACTACATCACCAATGGCAGTGATACACTCTACCTCACGGGCCTTACAAACGGGCGCATCCGTTACTCTGAGCGCCTCAACGACCCCTTGAAGAACGACTCGCTCTCGGGTGTTTACACGCCCGTCAGCCTACGTTTGGAGCGTGTCGACTCCATCGGCTCCGACCCGTTCCAGGAATTCTTCCTCACCGAGGACAGCACCTGTATGCAGACCCCCGACGGAAAGGTGCGTGTTATTGCATCGTGGGACACGTATATCGTCACTAACCGCAATACCCTCTGGAACTTCAGCACCGAGGCGTTTTCTGCCGAGCAGAAAGCGATGCTGGAACAGCTTGAGGCCGAACTGAAGAAAGTGAGTAAAAACTACTCATTTGCATCTATCGGACTGGGACGTTCCACGGGTAGCGGAGCAATTAAGGGCCTAGTACTCACTTTCTACACCAACGCTGCCAAGACAAAGACCAATACCGCAGGACTGGTTATCAACACCTCACGCCCAGCTTTCGCACAGATGCTCATTGAGAGTGGCGACGATGCCGGGATGGATCGCAACCTGACGACCATCTCCGCCAAAAGCGAGGTTGGCAACCTGATGAAGCAGTTTGCCGCAACACTCAATGGTATTTATAAAATCATTCCTAACAACTATTTCCAGCCCACGGGATGCGAGATAGAGGAAATTAACAGTAAAGCAAGATATATACTTAAAGACAATAATTAATTTAATCACAAAAACTATGAAGAAATTTCTATTAATTGCCGTGATGGCATTACTGAGCATCAGTGCTGACGCCCAGTACAAGCCTTACAACAGCAAGGCCGTGAAGGAAACCAAGGTGCGGACAAACAGCCCCGCACAGAAGAACACGCAGCCCTTGCAAGTGGCCGGAACATTCAATGCCGGCGAGATAACAAAAGACCGTCTGAGCCGTAAGGTCAGCATCGATGTTACCAAGCTGCAGCCCGCTCCTGCCATGCAACGCCGCGCAAAGGCCATGCAGCAGGCCAAGGGAAAGGCATTCTCAAAGGGAATGGCACAGACACGCCACATGACGAATCTGAAGCCCATCATCGACCCGCAGTCGGCTAAGGCTTTCAAGGCTTCCCAGTTAGCTGCAACATACACGGGTAAAGGTTATGACTACTTCGAAAGAAAGGACGTAAAGTGGACTATGACTCCCTATACGGCAGAGTTGGATGGCGAAGAAGTCTCTGTGTTCTTCGATCTCATCCCGACCCCCAACTTTCTGACACAGATCTTTCCCAATGGAATTCCTGTGGAATACACCATCCAGGACGATGTCATCACCGTCATGCCTCAGTCTATAGCTTCTTATCAGAACGAGGCTAAGGACTCCACATTCTACATCACGCTCTTCTCTGCCAACAGCGAAGACGAGGAAGGCAACGCTAGTGGTATCATCAAAATGGAGGTCAGCGAAGAAGGTCATCTGAAAATCACTGACGGCAACATGATTTGCCTTGGTGAATTCGCATTTGTTGAGTTCGACTCGGAATTAAGCGATGGAGATGCCTATTTAGGATTTGACGAGCTGATTGCTGATGTGCGCTACCTCAGCGAGGGTCAGAAGGATGGTGTCACAGTGGAAAAGGAGTATGGTGCCTATGGTATTGACGACGATACCAACGATTTCGTCACTTGGACACTCCAGCAGGGAACCTACACAGAAGATGACGAGGATACGCCTATATTCGTCAACATGACTCCTTTCTTAGAGGAATTCTCCGCCCTCTATCCTGACGGCATCTGGGTTGAGTACACCCAAATCGGAAACACCATCGTCGTGGAGCCTCAGATGCTTGCTTACATGACGGCAGATGACAATACCAGAATCTACCTGCTCCTGCACAGCTACACATCCGAAGACGGAAACATCGTCCTGACTATAGGCAGCGACGGCAGTCTGAACACCATCAAGGGTGAAGAAATAACCATCGGCGCATGGGAGACAGAAAATTTTGATTCTACTTATGAAACGTGGATGGGCAAATACGCTTCTACTCGCCGTGTGAAGTACCAGCTGCCCGGAGCAGAGCCGCTTGCTCCCGAGGATGTGGCCTGTGAGGCTGCCAACACCATTGTCTTTGCCGGACAAGGTCTGTCGGGTTACTACTACAATAAGAATCTGTCTGTAATTGGTGCATACGCTCCGACAAACTTCAAGAACATCACTGAAGATCCCGCATCAGACTATGAGTGGAGTGTCGTGGAAGATGGTTATGACACAACAACGCTCACTGGAAAAGACCGTGACTTCGCCATCAATACCACAGGAGGTTTCGCTTATGAAGAGCTGAAGCTTACTTGCTACAACCAGGGTGCCAAGTCGGAGACCTTCAATTGGGGATGCACAGGTGTCAGTAGCGATACTGGAGAGCTGATGTGCGACTCCATAATGATGTTTGCCGGAGGATCAGATGGTTCTTTCCAGTTCACCGATGGTTCCTATCCTACGATGACCACGAAGAGCTCTGATGATGATATGGTCTTCTACACCAACTGGGGCACGCCCGACCTGACAAGCACCAGTATGTGCCGCATCTACTCCTACCAGGGCAAGCCTTCCACGCCGCTTTACATCGAGGGTGTTACCCTGCCTCTTATAAGTTTCGAGGGTCAGGATGACTTCAACCTCCACCTTATTATCTATAAGTGTACACGCACTAAAGACGGTCGCGTCACTCTGGGCGACATCATCGCCGAGTCTGATGCCACATTGGAAAATGTCAATACCGACTATGCCGACAGAAACATTTTCGCCATTGAGTTCACCGACCTCTATGTCGAGGACGAGATGGGCATGAGCGAGAGTCTTGATTATCTCTTCATCGAAGACGAGTTCCTCCTCTGTTTTGACGGATGGGACAATGGAACATTCTCTGGCGTAATCGGAAGCGACGATAACGTAAGCGGACGTAGCATCACCACATGGTTTGAGAAGACCGGAGATGAGGGATACCTCTACCGCTATACATCATGGAAGCCCCAGCTCTTCGTCGGATTCCTGGGATTCTGCTATGGCTACCTCCACACCGAGGATAAAACCGACCTGACCTTCGATGCCAAGGGCGGTGAGGCAACTATTCACGTTGAGCCTATGTACTACGCTTGGGAGGATGCTGAAAGAACCATGCCACGCCCCAGCCTCTACTTAGAAAGCATCACTGTCGACGGCGAGGAAGCTGAAGAGATTCCTGACTGGATTAATATCGGCATTGAAAACTTTGATGAGAGTCTCGATGATGAAGGATATCCCAACAACATCGACTACGACTTGGTGTTCGGGATTGATCCTATGGAAGACACCGAGAGCCGCAAGGTAGAGATTGTCTATATGCAGACTGGTGCGCGCCTGAAGGTTACCATCACCCAGGGTGAAGACGCAGTGTCTAATCCTGGTGACGTCAACGGCGACGGTGAGGTCGACGTGGCCGACATCTCTGCTATCATCAGCGTTATGGCCGGACAAGATGTCAATTTCGATGCAAACAGGGCTGATACCAATGGCGACGGTGAGGTCGACGTGGCCGACATCTCGAACGTCATCTCCATCATGGCCGGAAAATAAAAACGTGTCACGCGGCTGAGCACACCGACATCCCGTCAGCATCAGCCGTCTGCCACATACAAACTTCGCACCTGCATCCGTACACCACAACGAATGCAGGTGCTTTTTTCATCAACCTTCAGCCCGTGAATCACTATGACAATACTTGACAAAACAGAAAAATACCGCCTCCTCACAGAGCAGGTAAAGGCTCTTGTAGACGGTGAGATCGATGCCATCAGCATAATGGCCAATGTGTCTGCAGCCATCCATGAGACCATGGGATTCTTCTGGACAGGCTTCTACCGCGTGGTAGACGGCGAGCTCCACCTTGCACCGTTCCAGGGACCTGTGGCCTGCACCCGTATAGCCTTCGGGAAGGGGGTCTGCGGCACAGCATGGCAGCGACGTGAGAGCATCGTCGTGCCCGACGTGGAACGCTTTCCTGGTCATATCGCGTGCAGCAGCCTCTCTCGCTCAGAAATCGTGGTGCCCCTGCTTTCAGCTGATGAAGACACCTCCACAGTAAAGGCCGTGCTCGACATCGATAGTACCCAACTCGCCACCTTCGACGATACCGACCGCCAATGGCTGGAGCAGATTTGTGCCGTCGTGGCAGCGAAACTATAGTACTTATCCTCGGCCATGAGGGTTAAAAATAGTGAATCTTTCGCTGTTTTCGATTTTTGTTTGTACCTTTGCAGCCGCTTTTACTTCAGTAAGCGTGCAGACCTGTCTGCACATCACATTAAGGAGAGATGCTCGAGTGGCTGAAGAGGCACGCCTGGAAAGCGTGTGACCGGCAAAACTGGTTCGCGAGTTCGAATCTCGCTCTCTCCGCTAAAAAATGAGATTGCTCATTATCTGTTATCATAATGGAATAATCATTTTCCTTGAAATATAACAGATTATGAGCAATTTTTTTTTATTATGGGATATCTGGGGCGGGCACAGGGTTGATCCTGTTGCCGGAGGCCGTAAACAAGAGGCCGTATCCCCCTTACCTGTTGACTATAGTCGACAGACCTGTTGACTATAGTCGATAGACCTGTTGACTATAGTCGATAGACCTGTTGACTATAGTCGACAGGTGAGGGAGCCGTACCATGCCAAAAGTCAGCCGTTAGATGTTGATTCCATTAGGGCTTTGGCGTGCGGTTGTCGGCCTTTAATTCGCTGGGCTGGATGCCGAACTCCTTCTTGAAACAGGTGGCGAAGTACTTCGGATCGCGGAAACCTACGCGGTAGGCGAGGTCGGAGACGCGCAGGTCGGGCTGCGTCTCTGCCAACCGGCGTGCCTCTTTCATGCGTATGTCGCGTATGAAATTGGTGACATTGAACCCCGTCAGCGAGCGCAGACGGTTGTAGAGCGTGGAGGCTGACATGCCCATGTCGGAGGCAAAGGAGTCGCGGTCGAAGTCGGCATCATCGAGGTGGGCCATGACGCAGTCGTAGGCTTTCTTAAGAAACAGCTCGTCGGCTGAGGGCTCCTGCTGCTCGTCGTTGGTATTGTCAATGGACGAGAGACGCTCGCGCAGGATGCGTCGGCGGTTCTCCACGAGGTTATTGATGCGCAGCTCCAGGTCGCCGAGTCGGAAAGGCTTGCAGATGTAGTCGTCGGCACCGAGGAGCATCGATGCCTTGCGGTCCTCCTCAGAAGTCTTGGCGGTGAGGAGGATGATGGGCAGATGGTTCCACTCTTCCGAGCTTTTGATTTGCCTTGTAAGCTCGTTGCCGTCCAGCTCGGGCATCATCACGTCTGCCACGATGAGATCGGGCTCTTCGCGCCGAACTATCTGTAGCGCCTCCCGTCCGTTGGAGGCCGTCAGGATGTGGTAGCGGCTGCTTAATAGGGTCTGCATGAGCATAAGCAGGTCTTTGTTGTCCTCGACCAGCAGGATGTGATAGGCGTTCTCGTCGGGTTTCTTCTCGACAATCTGCCGCGGCTTGCTTTCTTCCTTTGCGAGGGCCTCCAGCTCGAGGATGGCCGTTCGTGGTGTGCTGAGGTCAATGGAGTTGGTCCTGTCTATCTGCTCGTCGGTGAAGTTTTCCTTGGTGATGGGCAGTGTGACGGTGAATGTCGTGCCTTGTCCCTCGTTGCTGTAGCAGTCGATAGATCCTCCGTGCAGGTAGACAAGGTCGCGTGTGAGTGCCAGTCCCAGGCCGGTGCCACGTGCTTTCACACGGCGGTATTCGCCGTCGTGGAAACGGTGGAAGAGGTGTCGCCGCTGCTCGGAGGAGATGCCGATGCCAGTATCGGAAATGTTGATGATGACTTGGTCGAACTTATCATTGGTATGAGCCTCGAGGGTGATTTGTCCAGGCGTATGTGTGAATTTCGCGGCGTTGGAAAGGAGGTTGTAGATAATCTTGTCAACTTTGTCGGGATCTATCCATCCAAACATGGACTGCGGTGTGCACTTGATGCTGAACTTCAGGTCTTTCTTTCGCATGAGCGGTTCTATGCACAGTGCCGTCTGGCGTATGTACTCCATGATGTCGCCCTGCGACACGCGCAGTTTCAGCTCACCCGACTGCGACTTGCTTGTCTCGAGGATTTGTTGCAGTAGCCGGCTCATGCGCTCCACGTTGAGCTCCATCAGGGCATAGTCGGTGGCAAAGCGCGGCTCCTGTTCGCGCAGATGCTCCACGGAGGCGGAGATAACGGTGAGAGGTGTCAGCAGTTCGTGGGAGATATTTGTAAACACACGGGTCATCTGAAGCCGGTTGCGCAACCGCATACTACGGATGTAAAGGTAGCGCAAAAGCACCAGAAGTGCCACGAAAGCTGCTGTGATGGATATGAAATAAATGGTGCTCATGGTTTCCTGGGTTTAAATTTCGTGAGCAAAGTTACGCTTTTTTCCGTAAACAGAAAAAGATTTTCCGCTAAAAAGCGGGAAAAGGGTTTAAAAATCGTGATTTTAGGTGGAAAATGCGTTAAATAGCGGATTTTAAACCCTATTTAACTGAAATTGAACCTCTGTTTTGCAGAAAACCATTACCTTTGCAGCATCAAATAAGATTTTTAATGGTTAAGGTTTATGGTTGATTAATTTCATTGGAAAAGTCTCGCTGTGAAGCGAGGCTTTTCGTTTTAAAGGTGCAATGTGTGTCCCATTCGGTTTTGTTTGGTTTTGAGGTAGCGGATGTTGTATTCGTTTGGTGTTACCTCGATGGGCACGTTCTCCACGATTTCCAGTCCGTAAGCTTCCAGTCCCACACGCTTCACAGGGTTGTTGGTCAAGAGTCGCATTTTCTGGATGCCCAGCTGCCGCAGTATCTGTGCGCCGCAGCCATAGTCGCGTTCGTCGGGCTTGAAGCCCAGGTGGGTGTTGGCGTCTACGGTGTCGTAGCCTTCCTCTTGCAGCTTGTAGGCGGCAATCTTGTTCATCAGGCCTATGCCGCGTCCCTCCTGCATCATGTAGACCAGTGCGCCGCGTCCTTCAGCCTCAATCATCTGCATGGCCTTGTGCAGCTGCTCGCCGCAGTCGCAGCGCTTTGAGCCGAGGATGTCGCCCGTGGCACAGCTGGAATGGACGCGCACAAGTATAGGTTCGTTGGCCTTCCACTCGCCTTTGACCAGCGCGAAGTGCTCCAGTCCATTGCTCTTCTGGCGGAAGGGGATGAGCTTGAAGTGTCCCCACTCCGTAGGCATGTCCACCTCTTGCCCGCGCTCCACGAGGCTTTCCTTCTGCAGACGGTATGCAATCATATCCTTGATGGAGATGACCTTCATGTTCCATTTTTCGGCGAATTCAACGAGTTGTGGCAGCCGTGCCATGGTTCCGTCGTCGTTCATGATTTCCATGAGTGCCCCTGCGGGATAGAGACCGGCCATCTTGCAGAGGTCGATGGCGGCCTCGGTGTGGCCTGAACGTCGCAGCACACCGTTGTCCTGTGCATAGAGCGGGTTCACGTGGCCTGGTCGTCCGAAGGTCTGCGGCGTTGCCGTGGGGTCGGCCAGTGCGCGAATGGTGGCGGCACGGTCGTGGGCAGAGACGCCCGTTGAGCAGCCGTCCAGCTTATCGATGGTCACGGTGAAGGGCGTTCCCAGCACCGACGTGTTGTCCTGCACCTGATGGGGAAGGTCTAATTCTTTACAACGGGCGATGGTGATGGGTGCACAGAGCACGCCACGGGCATGCTTGAGCATAAAATTGACCATTTCATCGGTAATAGTCTCGGCGGCACAAATGAGGTCGCCCTCGTTCTCGCGGTCCTCGTCGTCGACCACGATGACAAACTTGCCGTCGCGAATGTCGGCGACAGCCTCTGGTATGGTATTTAATGTAATCATCATTGTAAATTCCGCTTCGGCTGCAAAAGTAAACAAAAAAGCCGAAAACACAAAACTTTCGACAGTTTTTTTCGTAATTGCCGGGCAAAGCGAGGAAGAAAACCAGCATTATCTCTTAGAAAGAAGTTACTAATCCTTAAAAAGTTTTGCGGTTTGACAAATAAATGTTACTTTTGCAATAAATATTATCACTAATTGCTGAAAAACTTAAGACTTATGATTAACAGACATTCCTACTTGAACAGATTGTTTTCCATTGTGATTGCAATGGTTCTTCCCATTTCGGCCCTTCTGGCCGCTCCTGTAGACAAAGAACAGGCATTGGAGAAGGCCCGGCAGTTTTACAGCGGCCGTGGCCAGATATCAAAGGCGAGGAAGCTGAAGCAGGTGGCGCGTGCCGTCGATGTGAGCACGGCAATGGTCAACGACTGCTTCTACGTGTTCAACGCTGGTGAGCGTGAGGGCTTCGTCATTATCAGTGGCGATGACCGCACACAGCCTGTACTGGGCTATGCCGACGAGGGAACCTTCTCGGCTGACAACATACCAGGCAATTTGAAGGCCTGGCTGGATAATTATGCCGCCCAGCTTAGCTACCTGCAAGAGAGCGGCGAAGGGATGTATAGCCTGTTCAGCCCCGCTGTGCGTGCTGAGGTTCCGCCGCTCCTTTGCTCAAAGTGGGGGCAGGACTATCCTTACAATAACTACTGTCCGGTGTTCTTCGACGAAAGCAAATACGGAAAGTCAGTGACGGGTTGTTTGGCTACGTCTAT
>ERZ809472.193-NODE-193-length-16395-cov-6.497613_pt1 | contig 16395 bp, 12 predicted proteins | sample MGYA00521274_ERZ809472 | MGnify/ENA primary metagenome ERZ809472 (study PRJEB31581, sample SAMEA3312791) | metagenome | study: EMG produced TPA metagenomics assembly of the PRJEB8939 data set (Metagenomic analyses of Rumen microbiomes reveals... | reverse complement strand
GAGTCAGTCTTCTCAGCCCATGAGATCATGGAACGGCTCGAGCATGGGCTGGCTCGTCTGCTAGAGAACTGTCGTGAGGTTTACAGGCTTCACATCTATGGTGGCATGAAGGTCAGTGAGATCTCACAACAACTTAATGAGGGCTATAAGTCAGTCGAGAATCGTCTTGGCACAGCCCGCAAGGCTGTCCGTCAGATGGTGGTAGGATTTTAATAATTTGTTCATGTATTTCCGAGGCTCCTGCTGAAAAATAAGAGCCTGCCGTTGGATGATAACAGGCTGTTGTTGAATGACAGGAGCCTGCTGTTGTGGGAAGTTTGCCATTTTCTGCGCTTTTTTGCTTTTTTAATGGAAAAATAGTATGAATGACAGGAAAAATGTGTATCTTTGTAGCCGCATTGCATGATCAGAGCAATAAAAACTAAAAACATAACAATGAAGAGATTACTAACTATCGTCATTTTCATGACAATCGGACTTGCAAGTTTTGCCATCGGACATACGTTCGAGGCAGGTAACAAGACCTTCCTGTTGGACGGCCAACCTTTCATCGTGAAGGCTGCCGAAGTACATTATCCCCGTATTCCACGTCCCTACTGGGAGCATCGTATCAAGATGTGTAAGTCGTTGGGTATGAATGCCGTGTGCATCTATATCTTCTGGAATATCCATGAGCAGAGAGAGGGTGTGTTCGACTTCGCGGGTAATAACGACATCGCCGAATTCTGTCGCTTGGCCCAGAAGAATGGCATGTATGTCATCGTACGCCCAGGACCATACGTCTGTGCCGAGTGGGAGATGGGTGGACTGCCCTGGTGGCTGTTGAAGAAAAAGGATATCAAGCTACGCGAGCGTGATCCTTATTTTATGGAGCGCGTGAAGATCTTCGAAGAGAAGGTGGGTGAGCAACTGGCTCCACTAACCATCCAGAAGGGAGGTCCCATCATTATGATACAAGTGGAGAATGAGTACGGCTCATATGGCGAGGACAAGCCTTATATCAGCGAGATACGTGATTGTCTGCGTGGGATTTACGGTAAAGAGTTGGCACTCTTTCAGTGTGACTGGTCTTCGAACTTTGAGAAGAATGGCCTTGACGACCTTGTATGGACAATGAATTTCGGCACAGGTGCCAATATTGACGATCAATTCCGCCGCCTCGGCGAGTTGCGTCCCAATGCGCCGAAAATGTGCTCAGAGTTCTGGAGCGGTTGGTTCGATAAGTGGGGCGCCCAGCACGAAACACGCCCTGCCAAGGATATGGTGGAAGGTATGGACGAAATGCTCTCGAAAGGCATCTCGTTCTCACTCTATATGACCCACGGTGGAACCTCATTCGGCCATTGGGCTGGTGCCAACTCTCCTGGCTTTGCCCCTGATGTGACCTCTTACGACTACGACGCTCCCATCAACGAGTATGGTCAGGCAACTCCTAAGTTCTGGGAACTGCGAAAGATGATGGAGAAGTATAATGACGGCAAAAAGATGCCTGCTGTACCAAAGGCTCCAATGCCAACAGTGACCGTGCCTAAGTTTGAGTTGACGGAGTTCGCACCCATGTTGTCGTCCATGACCAAGCCAGTCAATGGTACCTTGAAGACTTTTGAGGAGATGGATATGGGTTGGGGCACCATGATGTACTCCACCCGCTTGCCTGAGATCACTTCGCAGAGCGTGCTCACAGGAGAGTTCCACGACTTTGCACAGGTTTTCATCGATAGGAAGTATATTGGTAAAATCGACCGTGTGAAAAACGAGAAATCGCTCACGATTCCTGCCGTCAAGAAGGGTGCCGAACTGATCATCATCGTCGAAGGCATGGGCCGCATCAACTTCGGCCGTGCCATCAAGGACTTCAAAGGTATCGTCGGTAATGTCACCCTGTCGACAGAGACAGACGATGCAGAAGTCGTGCTGACGCCGAAGAACTGGACAAACGTCGCCATCCCTGATGATTACGAGACTGCCGTCAAGGCACTTGATATGGTTAAGGGTGTTAACGATCAGGTAGCTTCTGGCAAGGTGAAAGGGAGTGTTCCTGCGCTTGCCTTTACACAGGGTTATGAAGGGTCTAAGAAACTTGCCGACATCATGAAGCCCGGCTACCACCGCGGTTATTTCAACCTGAAGAAGGTAGGCGACACCTTCCTGAACTTCGAGACCTGGGGCAAGGGACAGGTGTATGTGAATGGTCATGCGATGGGTCGCATCTGGTCGATTGGTCCGCAGCAGACGCTCTATGTACCTGGTTGCTGGCTGAAGAAAGGCAAGAACGAGATCATTGTCCTCGATGTCGTTGGACCGAAGGAGTGCGTGGTCTGGGGACAGGCAGAACCTGAGCTCAATAAACTACAGTTAGAGAAGTCAAACAAGCACAATAATATCGGAGACAAGCCAGACCTCAACAGCGCAACGCCAATCGCTACAGGTAGTTTCAAGAGTGGCAATGGTTGGCAGACCATCAGCTTCAAAGCGCCTGCCAAGGGTCGCTACCTTGCTATTGAGTGCCTCAGCACCCAGAAAGAAAAAGACCGTGTAGCCATTGCTGAACTCTATGTCCAGGGCACTGATGGCAAGCGTCTGAGTCGTGAGCCATGGACCACGAAATACGCCAACTCTGAGGAGGAGAATGGCAACCACACAGGAGACAAGGTGTTTGACCTGCAGGAGAGTACCTACTGGCAGACGGAGAAGGGTGCTACTGTGCCTCACCTCCTCGTCATTGACCTCGGCAGCGAACAGACCGTGAAGGCGCTGGAATATCTGCCTCGTGCAGAACAAGGTGCACCTGGCTCAGTGAAAGACTACAGGATTTTCATCTATTAGCACTATACACAACAACTCAACAATATGACAAAAAGACTTTCCTTCCTTTTGCTCATTTGTGTCGCCTGTATCACTACAGGTGCACAGGTGAGCCATAATAAGACCATCAAGTCAGGTCAGATATGGCCAGACGACAAAGGTGTCCATATCAATGCCCACGGAGGTGGTATCATGAAATATGGTAATACCTATTATTGGTTTGGTGAACATAAGGCCGACACCACATCAAGTGCGATGGTGGGTGTGATGTGCTATTCGTCGGACGACCTGGTGAACTGGAAGAATCGCGGCGTAGCGTTGAGCGTTGTCGACGAGAAAGGCCATGACATTGAGCGGGGCTGCATCCTGGAGCGTCCAAAGGTCATCTACAATAAGGTGACGAAGAAGTTCTGTATGTGGTTTCACCTGGAACTGAAGGGCAGAGGCTATTCTGCCGCGCGCTATGGCGTGGCCGTCAGTGACAAGCCAGAAGGCCCCTACAAGTTCCTCTACTCGAAGAGAGCTAATGCAGGCATCTACCCCATAGAATTCAAGGACGAGCAGAAAAGTATCATGGATACACTGAATGCCGACAACTACAAGGAATGGTGGACTCCAACGTGGTATGAAGCCGTGACAAAGGGTCTCATCCTGAAGCGCGACTTCGGCACTGGACAGATGGCTCGCGACATGACACTCTATAACGATGACGACGGGAAGGCCTATCACATCTTCTCGTCGGAGGAAAACCTGACCCTACATATCGCTGAACTGACGGATGACTTCCTACACCATTCAGACCGCTATACACGTGTGGCACCTGGTGGACAGAATGAGGCGCCTGCCATCTTCAAGAAAGATGGTACCTACTGGATGATCACCTCAGGATGTACTGGTTGGGCTCCTAACGAGGCGCGTATGTTCTCTGCTCCCAGCATCTGGGGCCCCTGGACACAGCATCCCAATCCCTGCGTTGGACCACGCGCCAATAAGACCTTTGGCGGACAGAGTACCTATATTCTGCTCGTCAGTGACCAATACATCTTCATGGCTGACATCTGGCGCCCGAATCATCCGAGTGATGCCCGTTATATCTGGCTGCCCATCGAGTTTGACAATGGCAAGCCTGTGATACGCTGGCAGGACGAATGGGAACTGTCGGTCCCTTCCAACAACAAGAAACAGGCACAAGTCCATCAGTCCGCTGTCGAAGAGGTAAAGGACATCATTAGGAAGGTGAACACCTACTGGCAGACGAACAATCCAGCCGAAGTCCGGGCGTTCTGGGACAACGCTGCTTACCATACTGGCAATATGGAGGTGTACAAGCTGCTAAAGGACCAGCAGATGCTCGACTATAGCATCCGCTGGGCAGAGCATAACCAGTGGAAGGGCGCTACAGAGCCAGACCCTGCGAAGTGGAAGTACAAGCAGTACGGTGAGGGTCAGGACTATGTGCTCTTCGGCGACTGGCAGATCTGCTTCCAGACATATATCGACCTCTATAACCTTGCTCCTGACGATAAGAAGGTGGCGCGCGCTAAGGAGGTAATGGTCTACGAGGCCAGTTCAAAGGCCCATGACTACTGGTGGTGGGCAGATGCCCTCTATATGGTGATGCCAGTGATGACGAAGATGTACAAGTTGACTGGCGACACCAAATACCTGAACAAGCTCTACGAAAATCTCTGCTATTGCGACTCCATTATGCTCGATACAGAGACTGGGCTCTACTTCCGAGACGGTAAATACGTCTATCCGAAACACAAGACGGAGAGTGGAAAGAAGGACTTCTGGGCACGTGGTGACGGTTGGGTGCTGGCAGGACTTGCCAAGGTGCTGCAAGACATGCCCACGGACTATGTGCGTCATCCGTTCTTTGTGGAGAAATACCAGCAGTTGGCCCGTGCCGTCAAACAAATACAGCAACCTGAGGGTTACTGGACTCGTTCGATGATGGACCCACAACAGGCTCCAGGTCCTGAGACATCTGGTACAGCTTTCTTCACCTATGGCCTGCTCTGGGGTGTGAACAATGGCTATCTGCCTAAGAAAGAATTTGCACCAACCATCGAGAAGGCCTGGAAATACCTGACAAGGACCGCCCTACAGAAAGATGGTAAGGTAGGTTACGTGCAGCCCATCGGTGAACGTGCCATTCCAGGACAGAAGGTGGATGCCAACAGTCAGGCAAACTTTGGTGTAGGAGCCTTCCTGCTAGCAGCATGTGAATACGTAAGATACATCAGCCAATGAATCTGCTGTTAACGATAGGATTGTCGATTGCGAGTCTGCTGCCACAGGCTGATGACAGCTATTGGCGGGACTCTATTCCTACTGAGATGCGGCAGAGCTATATACAGTATGGTGAGCCGTATCTTGGCAAGGCATGGACAGTGCTGCCATGGACAGTTTTTGCAGAGAACAAGATCAATGGCAACCGTGTCAACTACGAAAATGCGTGCTTTGAGAAGCGTCGGCAGCTGGCAGCCCTTGTGATGGCAGAGATTATGGAGGGAAAAGGGCGTTTCCTGAATGATATCATCGATGGAATGGGCAGTTTCTGTGAAGAGAGCTGGTGGGGCATTCCTGCCCATTATGGTAAACGCATCCCCTTGACAGAGACGCAGGAAGTGGATCTTTTCAATGCAGAGACAGCCGGCCTCATCGTGTGGACGAGATATATGCTCGAAAAACAGTTTAACGCGTTTTCGCCAGACCTCTGCCAACGGATAGACAGAGAGATAGAACGCCGTATACTCCAACCCGCTGTACAAACAGACTATTGGTGGAAGAAAGCCGGCATGAACTGGAATCCCTGGATCTGCAGCAACTGGTTGGCGTGCGTGCTCATCTGTGAGAAAGACGAGGCACGAAAGGAAGAGGCCATCGCACAGATACGGAAAGCGACACAGGCATTCATTGATGCCTATCCAGACGATGGTGGTTGCGACGAAGGACCTGGCTATTGGGACAGAGCAGCTGCATCGATGTTCGAAGTGATGCGAATGCTTCCTGATTTTTCCGACAATACGGAAAAAATCAGGAAGATGGCAGCCTATGCCTACAAGACCTATATCGGCAACGACTACTGCGTGGATTTTGCTGATGCCCACGAGAACAAGGCCATACAACAGGTGAACATCGTCTATCCCTTCGGCTACTGGCTTGGCGACAAGACGATGCGTGAGTTTGGTGCCTATCTGGGTCGCCAGAAGCATATATTAGAGAATCCTTCAGCCCTCTACGACAAGAGCGGCAACTTCCCCACCCTGGGTCGTGAGCTGTTCTTTCTGCGCCATATCCGCGATTTCATCGAAGAAAATCCAAGGGAACCTTTATTAAAAGATGTATGGTTACCCAACCTACAAATCATGACAGCACGACGTGGTGGGCTCTATTTAGCCATGAAAGGTGGGACCAACGGCGAGAGCCATAACCACAATGATATCGGCTCGTTCATCATTTATGCTGACAACGAGCCATTACTCATCGACCCTGCCGTGGGTGAATATACTGCCAAGACCTTTGGAAAAGACCGCTATGACATCTGGACCATGCAGTCACAATATCACAACCTGCCCCAAATCAATGGCATAGACCAGAAAGACGGCAAGGAATATGCTGCACAACTGATCAGTCATAAGGACGGACAACTCTGTCTCGACATTGCCAAAGCATATCCTGAAGAGGCTGCGGTGAAATCGTGGAAACGTACCATCACTTCGATGAAATCGTCTATTTCTGTCACAGAGGACTATGAACTGAATGCAATAAAGACACCCACGCGCCTAATGTTCATCACGACCATCAAACCAGAGATTGCACAGGGAGAAGCCTATGTGCAACTTGGGAATCACCGCCTGGAATATGACAGTCGTCAACTCTCAGCAGAAGCCGAGGATCTCAGCAATCGTCTAGACCCGCTGTTGCAACACATGTGGGGACAGATGTACCGTATCATTCTGACCGTCAAGCAAGCAAATACTAAAAACAAAATCAAATACACCATCCGATGAAAAGAGTTATCCTATTTGCTGCAGCCCTGATGCTGCTCATGCCCCTACAGGCCAAGAATGCCAAGAAAGTACAGCAGTCAGATCGTGAATACTGGTGCGAACTGGCCTATAAGATGGCACAACCTGTACTGGAGAACATGGCCAAGGGCGAACTGCAGAAGAACATGCAGACAGAGTTCTCACCCTCGTTTGACAACCGAGACCGAAGTGTCGTCTATATGGAGACCTTTGGTCGTCTGATGGCAGGTATCGCCCCCTGGCTGACACTCCCTGACGATGACTCCGCAGAGGGTCAGCAGCGCAAACAACTGAGAGAGTGGGCATTAGCTTCCTATAAGAACTCCGTTGACCCAGACTCGCCCGATTATCTCTGTTGGGGCAAGGCAGGACAGAATCTTGTGGATGCCGCCTATATCGCAGAGTCGTTCCTGCGGGCTTGGGATGTGCTGTGGATGCCCCTCGACGATGTGACGAAGCAACGTTATGTTCATGAGTTCCAGAAAATGCGTCATATAGACCCGCCCTACACCAACTGGTTCCTCTTTTCCTCGACCATCGAGAGCCTGCTGGCGAAGGCCAAGGCTCCCTATGATGAATTCCGTGTGAATACAGCCTGTCGCAAGGTGGAAGAGTGGTATGTAGGCGATGGCTGGTATGCTGATGGTCCTGTGTTTGCCTTCGACTACTACAGCAGCTATGTCTTCCACGCCATGTACCTCGAAACCCTCCAGGCAATGGTAGATGCAAAAGCGAACACCCGTCTCGACTACAAGAAGTACTACGATCGAGCTTTGAAACGGGCTCAGAAATTCGCCATCATCCTCGAGCGCTTCATATCACCTGAGGGCACCTTTCCCGTCATTGGACGAAGCACACCCTACCGTATGGCCGCCATGCAGCCACTGGCGCTGATGGCTTGGTACCAAAAACTGCCTGCTGACCTGAGTAATGGTCAGGTACGGGCTGCTTTGACTAAAGTGCTCCACCGCATGTTTGACCAGCAGCAGAACTTCAACGAAGGCGGTTATCTGACTATCGGTTTCTGCGGTTCCCAGCCAGAGACTGCAGACTGGTACACCAATAACGGGTCGCTCTACATGACCTCACTCTCGTTCATGCCTCTCGGACTGCCAGCAGACCATCCTTTCTGGACAGATGCCCCGCAGCCCTGGACACAGGTGAAGGCCTGGGGAGGCCAGCCCTTCCCCAAGGACCACCGCTGGGCAGATGATATTCAGACAAAAGACAAGTGGTAATCGTGAAACTCCAGCGCACCATACTCGCAGGTTGTCTGTCACTGCTCTCTACTGTCATGAGTGGGCAGGTGTGGCAATATGTCGACCCTCGAATTGGCAGTGAGGGTGTCGGGCGCACATTCCCAGGGCCATCAATGCCCTTCGGAATGTGCAAGCCAGGACCTGACTGTGGGGTGACCCCCAATGCCGGCTGGGCCCCAATGCCAGAGCTCGTAACGGGTTTCTCGCAAACGCATGTCAGTGGCACAGGCGGTGGTCAGAAATATGGTAATATCCTCATCCAGCCAGGCATTGAGCCACAGCGAAGAATAAGCGAGGATGTCGCATTGGGGTATTATGCCACCACCTTTGAGAATGGTATCCGCACGGAGATTACCACTTCTGAACGATGTGCCTTCTATCGGATACATTATCCACGGGCAGGAAAGTTACTCGTTGATGTCACCCACTATCTAGGCAAGGACACCGTTCCTGACCAGCGTGAAAAGCAGCAGTTCGTAGGAGCAGACATGGAAGTGGTGAGCGACCATGAGTTGCGTGGCTACTCCCGTATCCGAGGAGGCTGGAACAATGGTGACGCCTACACGGTCTATTTCTGTCTGATGACAGACAAGTCATTCAGATCAGAGGCACCGACACTCATTTTTCCCGATTCCATCGTAAATCTAAAGGTGGGCATCTCGTATGTCAGCAGCATGCAGGCCAAGCGGAACATTCCCGATTGCGATTTCGATATCCAATTAAATAAGGTACGCGAGAGCTGGGAACAACTGCTAAGCCGCATCCAGGTCAAAGGCACAGAACAAGACAAGCGTATGTTCTACACAGCGCTATACCACACAATGCTGATGCCTGTCGACAAGACTGGCGAGAACCCCAAATGGACGGAGAAGCCCTACTATGACGACTACTACGCCATTTGGGATACCTACCGCACCTCTACCCCACTCATCACGCTGCTTGACGAAGAGCGCGAGGTAGCCATCGTCAACTCGCTGTTGAACATCTACAAGCGCGAGGGCTATATGCCTGATGCCCGCAGTGGCGACTGCAACGGAAGGACCCAGGGCGGTAGCAATGCCGAGGTGGTCATCGCCGATGCCTACATGAAAGGCTTGCAAGGCATAGACTACAACCTGGCCCTGGAGGCCATGCTGAAAGACGCGGAAGCAGACCCTGGCGCAGACCACGAGAAACATGGGCGAGGCGGACTTAAGGAATACACCACACTAGGCTATATTCCCTACGGTGTCGACCGTGCAGGCAACCGTACCGTAGAATATGCCTACGATGACTATTGTATCGCTGAGGTGGCCAAGGGCTTGGGGCGCATGGACATCTATGAACGGTATCTGCGCCAGTCGCAGAACTGGCGAAACCTCTGGCGCTCAGACTATGAGTGGGACGACGTGAAGGGCTACATCATGCCACGCGATGCCAACGGCCATTGGCTCGACTCTGTGCCCTGGGGACGCTCGAAAGTGTTCCATCCGCAGATTCCCTATACACCCATCACCAAGGTGGCTCCTTGGTATCTGCCCTGGTGGAGCACGTTCTTCTACGAAGCCCTCTCGGCAGAGTACTCGCTGAGCATCCCCCACGATGTGCCTGGCCTCATCGAAGCCTGTGGCGGCGAAGAGACTTTCCGCAGAAGACTCGACCTCTTCTTTGAGCGAGGACGCTATAATGTAGGCAACGAGCCCTCGTTCCTCACGCCATGTCTCTACCACTGGATAGGACGCCCAGACCTGACCTCAGACCGTGTGCGCCAAATTATTACCGACAACTATACAGACCAGCCTAATGGCTTGCCTGGCAATGACGACAGCGGGGCGATGTCATCGTGGCTTGCCTTCCACCAGCTAGGCCTCTATCCCAATGCAGGACAGAGCTATTATCTGCTGCATGCACCATTGCTGCCAGAGTGGACACTCCAACTTTGCAATGACAAGACGCTACATGGTATCGTCAAAGGAAAAGGAACCCACTTCGAGCGAGTCACCTTCAACGGCAAGGTATTAGAGGATGCCCGCATAGAACATGCCGACCTGATGAAGGGCGGAGAGCTGGTTTACTACGTTTCAGCGAAGCATCCGAAGGCTGGGAAGAAATTGTTTCCAAGCGAGAAACAAACAGTTTCTAGGCAGGAAACAAACAGTTTCCAGGCAGGAAACAAACAAGAAACAGCATCCCTTCTCTCTGGAAAGATTGCCTATACCCTGAACAGGCAGCACCGCACTTGGCCGTTGACTTATGGCTGGCAAGAAGACACCTTGCTCGTTACCTGTAAGGAGGCACAATACAAAATCGCCCATTCCATCGTGGAAAAAGCGACTGGTTTCTGTTGGGAGATTCCTGCTGATGGTGCTATTTATGAACCCTTAGGCACCTTTGCCTTCGTTTCTCGTCAGGCGATACGCGCTTTGCAGGAGAAAGGCTACTTCATTTACGATGGAATCACCTGGCGGAATGTGAGCAATCAACCCGATGGATCATATCGTGTGCGAGCAGATATCGATCAGACAGAGATGCTGCTGAGGTATAATAAGAAACTAGACCTCTATCTGGTGACAGAGATGAGAAACAACCCGCTGGGTATCGACTGGAAGATAGAGAATTAGAGGCAACTGCTCACGCTGCCAGCCTCTAAGAGACGCTCTCGAGCCTCCTCATAGCTCAGTCCCAGCGACTCCTGCAGCATCCGTGTGCCACGATCAACCAGTTTGTCGTTCGTCAGTTGCATGTTCACCATACGATTGCCCTGCACACGTCCCATGCGGATCATGAGCGTGGTGGAGATCATGTTCAGCACCATCTTTTGTGCCGTACCGCTCTTCATGCGACTGGAGCCCGTCACGAATTCTGGTCCCACAATGGTCTCGATGGGGAACTCTGCCTCTGCAGCCAGTGGTGTATGATGATTACTGGTGATACATCCCGTCAGCAAGCCGTTTTGTCTGGCCAGTCTGATGGTACCAACCACGTAAGGTGTTGTACCTGAGGCCGCTATGCCAAGCACACTATCATCAGCTGTAGGATGATACGCCTGCAGGTCCTTCCATCCCTGTTCCGAGATGTCCTCAGCCTTCTCTACAGCGTGACGCAGAGCCTTGTCACCACCAGCGATGATACCCATGACCCAGGTTTCTGGCACGCCGAAAGTTGGAGGCAGTTCGCTGGCATCCAGTACCCCCAGTCGTCCGCTGGTGCCTGCTCCGATATAAAAGAGCCTTCCACCTCGCTTCATTCTCGGCTCAATGGCTTCCACGAGGGCTTCTATCTGTGGGAGCGCCTGACGAACAGACTCTGCCACACGGTAATCCTCCTCATTGATGTGCTGCAACAGCTCGGATACCGACATCTCTTCCAGATGATCGAAGCGCGAGGGCTGTTCTGTGATTTTCTCCTTTGTATCCATCGTTTACAGAATAAGCCTTATTTCTTCAATATCTCTGTGACAATCTCCAGCATGCGGATATTCTGGGCGTGACTGTCTGCCAGAAGGTTCCAAATGCCGTCTTCTGAGAGGACACCACGCTTTAGGTCCTGTGGCAACAGTCCCTGCTCATCACTGGCAAAGTCGTTCTTCCACTCGTCGCTGCCATAATAGGCAGACAACTGACTGATGGCCGTCTGCGCAGCCTCATATTCATCGAGTGCTGCAGAAAGCCTCATCACAGCCTGAGAAGCACGGTCCAGATGCAGTTCCATCGATTTAATTCTCTCAATCTGCTCCATATTCATGAAACGTTTGTTCTCCGATATTTCCTCACGAAATAAAAGCACAGACTCAAGGCTGCCAATACAACAATAACAGTCCAGACGAGATCATCGCCAGCGAGACCAAAGAAATTCGTAGGAAGTGGTGCTACGTCTGCCACCTGCTGGTTACCTCCAATTACGTTGACTGTCGAAGCAATGGTATCCGTGGAGTCTGTCGGCGCATGTACCGTATCACGGATAATCGGTTTAACGATGCGAGTAGTGTCTATTCGACGCGGCTCTAAGATAATGTCTAATAGCAACATAATACAATTGTTTTTTAGGGTTTATATTTAACTTTGAATGATTACTATGAGAAGTTGTGCTAGCAGTCCTATCAGGAAGCTGATGGCATTACACAATATACTATAGATGAACGCACGCGAGAGAACGCGGAGGAAGAGATAGTACCACAATGCCTCGACGGCAATGACCAGGAGCTCACCCAGAACCATCGTCATGATACTACCGTCGACGTAGATGACGAAAAGATTCAGGGGGATGTTGGTAAGGATATTGATGACGACGGAGGAACCCAGTACTACCCTATTCTTTTCACCCAGGAACAGCAAGACTACGAATTCTATCAGAATCGTCGAAACGAGGGCAAGCAACAGCGTTGGGAGTATCATCATAGGCTAAACGACAGCTAACAAATAACCAGGAATAAGTGCTGCGGCCAGCAGCCCGAATGCCAGTCCTTCGCGCTTGGGAAGCACCACATTGGCCAGATAAAGCGTGACAGGCATCATGCAGTTGACTGCGAACAGGCCCACAAGAAGTATCACCATCCCCCAGCCTCTGAGTACAATGCAAACAGCGACCAGGCAAACGACAATCACCAGCATTTTGACGATGCCCACATGGCGAGCGAACCATCCGCCTGCCATCTTCCCCAGCATCGAGAGGAAACCTATCAGAAGCACCAGAGCGCCAGTCTTCGGTATCTCGCCTGTGAATGTCTCACCCATGAGAGAGCGCAGCATGACAATAAGCATCAGAGCAAGCAAGGACAACCAGACAAACATTCTGCTGAATCGGCGAGAATCGCGGGGACTGGTTGCTTGATTCTGGCCAGAATCATGAACCTGTCCCCATGATTCTCTTGCCTTTAGGTCAAGATGCACATAAGCCGTCGACAACAGACAGATAGCAAGCAAAGCCGCATAGGTCAAAGGCCACGAGAAGAAAACGATGCCGAGCGACAAACCGAAAGCACCTGTCGATACAAAAGTGCCAAGCGCCCGCATATCATTGCCCGTCGTAACAGCCACTTGTTTGCCTCCCCACACATGGAACAGAGAATTGCCCATTCCCAGCAGAACAGCCACAATCATCACACCCAAAACAGACAATCGCAAGCTGATGACCATCGACGTAGCCAATACAGCCATTGTCAGCAACAAAGCCGACGCCAACAGCATCCAGTGCCTGCGCTCCATCCTGTCTGCCCATAGTCCAGTCAGCGGCTGTGTCAGGAAAGCCAAAACATTATAGGTCAAGAAGATGCCAACCAAATGCGACGCAGTAAGCGATGATGCCATCAGATAAAGACAGCACACACAGAGCCCATCGACCAGCAAATGCAGCACGGAACATAAAACCGTCATCTGTATTAGGCTCCTGCACATATCTCTTTCTTCCATTTAACGCAGTTTGATGGTTTCGTCGCCTACTTTCAGAATATACAGTTTACCATCAGCAGCAGGAATGCGGATCTCATTACCTGTTGCCGATGTCTGGTAAAGAAGCATACCCTTCAGGTCGTAGAGGGTCACGCGGGTTGAAGCAGGCACATCGCAGAGGATAATCTCATCGCCGTGACGCAGCCAGGTCCAACCCATTTGCCTGGCATCGTTGATACCAGTCTTGTCGCTGACGATGGTGTTGATCAACATATTACTGCATTCCGGCATCAGGAAACTATAGCTGTCGCCTTCCACTTCGCTGTTACTAGTGACACCATTCCTGGATACCTGAATGATCCTCCATCCCTTTACCTCCTTTCCCTCTACGGGTGTCGCCTTGAGCGTGACACGACGCCCCTGGAAGAACTTCCCGTCGAACCGATGGGTTGTAAGGGGAACATCATTGAACGTCAGGCTGACCTCCTCGGGATGCTCTGACGATTTATTAATGCCCAGAATGACAGGACTTCCGGGTTCGTATTTTGTCCCCAACTGTTTATAGAATTCCTCCGTCCGCTTCGACAGGAAGTCACGTGCATTCTGTAGTTCTTCATCATATTTGGGCCACCACTTATTGATGAGCTGTCTGTGGTAGGGGTATTCGTATTTGATCATCTCGTACATCGGGTCCCATATCTTGCGTGTTCCTTTGCTATTCAAAAAGTCTCCCATATAGATGCAGCATCTGTCGATGAACTCACGATTGAAGTCCTTGTCCTCCATTAGCCGTCGGAAGAGACGGGTGGCATCAGACGTGTTACCCCAGGCCCTGTCTGCGTCGTAATTGGGATTGTAGAGCCACTCTATGGTATTATAGTCTGGACGAGAGCCATAGAGTCCAAGGCCAAAGTCCGTATCCTTCGCTATCCAACGCCATTTGCCTCCCTCCGCTCTGGGTCGCCAGATCACGACATTATTGCCAGGGAAGTCCTGGTTGTGGTAGTAGAGGTTCATGGCCATCAGATTGATATATTCCTGCCAGTCCATCCACTCGGCATATTCCTCGAGTGTGTGGCCATGCTCGTTGTAGAAAGCCTGAAACGCCTTGTAGTTGTCTTTCGTACCCTCCTTCAGACTGCCGTTCTCCAAGAGGTCGATATCCTCCAGTCCGTCATAATTGGTATAGACATTATTGTCGTTGGCCCGCTCGCGGATATTCAGCATTCCGTAGTAGGTGCCGTTGATATAGATGATGGCTGGCCTCCAGGCCTGCCAGTCGAGATCGGCATGCTGTGCCATACTGCGCTGGATGATGGCATCACGCATATAGAGATAGTCGAAGTCGTTGCCCGCATTGCGCAGCACTAGCGACTTAAAGTCCTTCAGTCCTGGCTTCTGATCAGGGAAGAACTCATAGTCGAACCGCTTTGTTCCGAATCGCTTGTGGGCATAGATGGCAAACGACTTCTTCTTTGCACCACGCGAGGCCCCTCCCGAGATGCGAGTCTCACAGAGTTGGTTCAGCTGACTCTCTTTGCCCTCGGCAAAGAAGAACTCTATGTTCAGAGGCCTGCGCCAGTCTTTCCTTTTAGAGTCATCATTATTAGCGATGATGCCAGTTTTAGGATCGTCAAGAAACTTCTGGTCGATGCTCATCGAGATGACGGGTAGTGTGACGTCCCTATCATGAAAGATATAAGAGTGAGTAGTGCTTCTTGGTGAGAGCCAGCCATCGCAGAATAGTCTGGCACGAAAACTAGTGGTACTTTTAATACTGATGGCTTCATTGTAGGTGGTACCGTTCGTTGGTGTAGGCTCTGAACCATTCGTGGTGTAGCGGATGACTGTTCCCTCTGGAGCCCCTTCTGGCAGGCTCAGCGTCAGTGTGATGGCTCGCTTATTGGCATAGACGCGTCCTGGTTCGCTGAACACAGGCGCTCCGAGAATATGGTCGCGCTCACAGATGCCGCCAGAGTTAGGACCTTTGGGGGTTGGTGTCAGCTGGTATCCCCATGCCTCGCTGCCGTCTGTTTCCCTGCCATACGAGATATTGGGGGCAGGTTGCTTCAGCAGACCCGTCACCTGATCTACCACCTCCCCGCTTTTGAAGAGATAGAGCTCCAGTCCCTTGCCCGACTCCAGACGGAAGTTGGTGTGTAGTTTCTGGGCTTCCTTGTCGCAGCATACGAGCACGTGCTGCTTGGCACCAATGGTCTGACTAGGCAGAGCCCAGGCCTCAGCCTGATTCTTCGTCATACCTAGCTTATACTCATTCAGCTTGATGGCCGTATTGCCCGCATTGTAGAGTTCCACCCATGAATCGGGATAGTCGTTGAGGTCATCTATCACGCAGTCAATATTCGACTGCATCAGCTCGTTGATCACAAGCTGTGCATTCACAGGAGCCGCGCTCCCAAAGACAAATGCCAGACAGACGGCCGTTTTCCTTATCATGGTTCCTTTCTGATTTCTGTCGGCAAAGATAAGCATTATTCTCCAATAAATCCTTGGTCATGAGTTATTCTTTGTTAACACCAACGTCAATTGGATTTTTTTTGCTATCTTTGTGGCGATATATTAATTCCTAACTAAAAACAACAGTATTAAAATGGAAACAACGCTTGTGTTATTGAAGCCCAGCTGCGTACAGCGCCAGCTGATGGGTGAAGTGATTGGCCGCTTTGAGCGCCGAGGCCTGCGCATCTCAGGCATGAAGATGATGCAACTGAGTGATGACATCCTGCGTGAGCACTATGCCCACCTGGCCGACAAACCCTTCTTCCCCTCGCTGGCAGCCTCGATGCAGGCTTCGCCTGTGGTGGCTCTGGCCCTGAGTGGTGTGGATGCCGTGAAGGTTGTGCGCCAGATGTGTGGCGTCACCAATGGTCGCGAGGCTGCTCCCGGCACCATTCGTGGTGACCTTTC
>ERZ809472.192-NODE-192-length-16540-cov-11.638035_pt1 | contig 16540 bp, 14 predicted proteins | sample MGYA00521274_ERZ809472 | MGnify/ENA primary metagenome ERZ809472 (study PRJEB31581, sample SAMEA3312791) | metagenome | study: EMG produced TPA metagenomics assembly of the PRJEB8939 data set (Metagenomic analyses of Rumen microbiomes reveals... | reverse complement strand
GACTATCTCCTATCGGCTGCTTGGTATTTTCGTCTGCAAACATAGTAACTATTTTTTCTCCATAAAGAGTACGACCGTCTTGTTCCAAGTCTTGTCGTTATAGTATCGGACTTTAGCACCTGCGGGTACACTGAAGCGGCAGATGCTCGTCGTCGTTCCCTTGAATGTGTTCGATGATATGCTGGGTGGCAGTGGCGATTTCAGGTTGAACTCCTGTAACGACACGCACTTGCTGAAAGCGCCGCCACCTATTTTCTTCAGTCCTGCGGGGGTCTCAACGGTTTTCAGCGCGCTGCACTCGCGGTAGGCATTGCTGCCTATAGTGGTGCATGCCGCTGGTATGATGGCCTCGGTGATCGATATGCAGCGCTCGAAGGCATTGTCTCCGATAGTATTGACAGAGATGGGCAGTTTTATGCTGCTCAGTGAGATACAGTCTTGGAAAGCTTTTTCACCGATGCTCCTTGTTGACATGGGCAGAAGCACAGTTCGTAGCGACTGGCATTTCTGGAATGTTTCGCTTTCCAGTTTCTCAATCTGTCCCTGGATGATTACACTGTCGAGCATCACACATTCCTTGAAGGTGCCACTACCCATCTGGCGTGTCATAAGGGGGATGGTGACGGTCTTGAGACTGGTGCATGACTCAAAGGCGCGGTCATTGATGCGGGTGAGAGACTGGGGAAGCTTAATCTCGGAGAGCATCTTGCAGCCACGGAAGGCCGATTTGCCGATGGTGGACAGCCGATCGGGCAACTTAACCGACACGAGATTCTGGCAGTCGAGGAAAACCTCATTGCCAATGGCTTTGAGCGCGTCGCCCAATTCTACGCTTTCCAGACGTGTGCAACCGTTGAAGGCATCATTGCCTAAGCTGGTTATCTTGGTAAGTGGGGCTGCCGATAGGCTGATGCAGTCACTGAATGCCGATGACCCCAGTTCGGTGACTTCGTTGAGTTCTATGTCGGTGAGCATCTTGCAGCCGTCGAATGCGTTCTTCCCGATTTTCTTCAGCTTTTCTTCTGTTTCCACTTTCTCCAAGGCTTCACAGTTCCGGAAGGTATCGCTGCCAATCTCTTGTACCGACGAGGGCAGTGCGATGTCCGTAAGCTTCACACAGTCGGTGAAGGTGCCGTCGGGAACGATGCCTAACTGGCAATTGAAGGATACTTCCGTGAGCTCCTTGCATCCGCTGAACACATCTTCCTCCATTTCTGCCACGGTCTCTGGAAGGGTAATTGATATCAGTCCCTTGCATCCCTTGAAAGCCGCCTTGCCAATCTTTGTGAGTTCTACGGGCAGTTTGATTTTCTCCAGGCTTATACACTTGGCGAACGCATTGTCATCGATGACTTTAACGGTGGCAGACATCTTCACGTCTGTCAGTGCAGAACAACCCTGGAAACAGTTACGGCTCACGGTCACGAGGGAGTCGGGCAGCACCACGCTCTGAAGCTTGTCGCAGCCCGAAAGGAAGCTTATGGGCAGCTCGTTGGTGGTTGCGCTCGTCTTGTCGTCCACAATGTGGGCCTTGCTCAAATCGAGGGTGGTGAGCAGTCGTTCATTCTTCTTCTTGGTTTTAGAACGGTCGGCTATCTGCTGGATGATTTTCAGGTCAGCACTGTTCAGCGGTCCGCCGACGTTCAGCTCCTCCAGCGTGAAACGCACACTTTCGGTCAGCTGTTGGTCCAGACGACCAGGAGCCTCATTGGTCACGGTAAGCGACTGTGCCCCAGCCATAGCCAAGTTAAAAAGGGCAAGAGCTAAAGTCAGATGAAGTTTGTTTTTCATAATCGTGTGATTCTTGAAATGGATGTCATTCGTTCAATTCGTGGTTCGTAAACTCACTTCGCCGTTTCCCTCGGGGTGCGTTTCGAGCGGTGATAGGAGCGGTATTCGTCAAGGGGAATCTCCACATCGGGTTCCTCAAGCTGGCCATCGCGAGGAAGGTTGAACTTCAAGTACTTGATGGCCAGTCCTCGGTCGAGCCACATCTGCTCATAGTAGGTCTGGATGGCGGCAGCCTCGGAAAGAGGGGAGGGAGCGTCGGCACAACCACTGCCTACAGAACTGTAAAGGTCGTTGGTGTTCAATTCTAAGGGCAGGTGGTTTTTCTCGATGAGCAGGGAGGTGTAGGTGAAAAGGAAATTGGAGTCGGTCTTGAGGTGGACGATGCCACTGTCGGTGAGGAAACGACGGTAACGCTGGAGGAAGTAAGTGGAGGTGAGCCTTTTGCGCGGGTTCTTCATCTGAGGGTCACTGAAGGTGAGCCACAGCTCCTGCACCTCGTCCTCGGCGAAGAAGCGGTCGATGATTTCAATGTTCGTGCGAAGGAAAGCGACGTTCGGCAGTCCTTCACGCAAGGCCATCGTGGCACCTGTCCACATGCGGGCACCCTTGATGTCCACGCCGATGAAGTTCATCTCTGGATGACGGCGGGCAAGGCCCACGGTATACTCCCCCTTGCCGCATCCCAGTTCCAGCACGATGGGGTTCTGGTTCTTGAAATATTCGTCACGCCAGTGGCCTCGCATGGGGAAAGGCACGTCGCTCACTACCGAGTAAGGGTACTGAAAGACGTTGCCGTAAGTCTCCATGTCGGCAAACTTGGCCAGTTTTCCTTTGCCCATAGTCTAAGGAATGGTTTTTAGACAAGTACATTCAGGAAGAAGTCTCCGGCCTCGCGCAGCAGCTGCGGCAGGAAGCAGGAGGCGATAAGAATGACGAGTCCGATGATGAGCACCATGATGACATTCTGCTTGCAGCCCTTCCACTCCTTGAGGATGATACCCCATACATTGCTGAACGTCACGTTCAAAGCCATGAGGATGCACCAGGAGAAGGCCAGCAGCGTCGTTGACTCTTGCAGGAATCCCTTGCCCACGCTGAGTCCGAAGAACTGGCTGTACCACAGCAGTCCGGCCAGGGCGCAGAAGAAGATGTTGTTGCCATAGAGGCTCGTCTTGCCGTAGTCGCCCCAGGTCTTGTTCTTCTGGTTCTGGAACAGACAGTAGCCCGCGTTCACTAAGAAACCGCCGAAAGTGACTACCAATGTGGCGGGCAGCGATGCAAAGAGCGGGTCGCTGTCGGCAAAACGGATACTGTCGCCCATGGACAGGCCGATGGCGAAGCATCCGCTCATGAATCCTGCCAGCAGGGCAATGGCGATACCCTTGGGAAAGTTGAAGTCTTTCACGGCCTCGCGCTTTTCCTCTTCGCTGAGCGATGCCGACTTCATGGCTCCTGCCAGTCCGATGACGGCGATGCCTATGAGGGTTATGATAACACCGATGAGCACCGCCACGGTGATGTGGTCGGACTCACTGAGTGTCTTGCCGAAGAGCGGTTTGATGAACGGTGGCAGGATGACGCCCAGTCCGGCGCAGGTGCCTAATGCCAGCGACTGGCCGAGGGCCACGCCCAGGTAACGCATGGAGAGGCCGAAGGTAAGGCCGCCCACGCCCCAGAGCATGCCGAAGAAGAGTGTCAGCCAGGCCTCGCTGGAATGTTCGCCGATAAGTGCAAACAGCGACTCCCCTGCAGGTACGGCCAGCAGCGCGCCGATAAGTGGGAACAATGCGTAGGCAAAGATGCCCTGTGTGAGCCAGAAACTTTCCCAGCTCCAGTCCTTAATCTTGTTGATGGGCACGTAACAGCTGCTCTGGCAGAACGCGCCGATGGCAATGATGATTAGTCCGAATACGATTTCCATATTATCAAGTAGTTGATGGTTTCTTGTCTGTTATTGTTTCTTGTTGATGACTTCCTGTATCTGCGTGGCTATCTGTCCCATGCCTTTCACTGAGGGGTGACCCGACTTCTTGTCGATGTCCTTCAGTGTAATGACGGGTACGCCGTAATGTTCGCAGATGATGTTTACCGACTCGTTGATTTCCTGTTTCAGCTCGTTGTTTAGGATGAAGTAGAGCTCCGTGTTCATGTAGCGGTCTTTCATCCATGCCAGCATGTAGGCCAGTGCCGGACGGAAGTACCACAGCTGGTTGGGGCGAATGTTGTCGTACTGGTATTCTCCGAGTGGTGCCCCTGCCCAGCTGTCGTTGGTGGCTCCGAAGATAAAGATGATGTCGGGGCATCCCAGGTTGTCCATGCGGGTGATAAACGAGCGGTCGCTATAGTCATTGCCGTCGTAGCCCGTGTTGCAAATGGTGGAGCCGCTGTAAGAGTTGTTGACACAAAGTTTCCAGCCGTTCTTGAGAATGAGCTGGTGCCACCATGTCTGCGTAACACGCTCTACGTCCGTCTTATTTGCAGCATGCTTTAAGTCATACCACACGAGGTTGGTCTTAGGTGTGAGATAGCCCTCGAAGGTGGAGTAGGAGTCGCCAAGCACCGATACCGTCTTGGTCTGGGCTCCTGCCGACAGACAGGCCAGCAGGAACGTGAAGATGAGAAGTCTGGTTTTCATCGTTTGCGTGGATTGTGGGTGTTTGTCGTTTATCTCAGGTCAATAACCTCGGCAGAGGGGAAGTCCTTGGAGTTGAAACGGAATGTATCGTCCGACAGTTTCGCTGTCTTAAGGTTGCTGATGGTGAAGGTGGTCCATTTCTGTTTCTGCAGAATCTTCACCTCCTTGGGGTGATAGGTGTCCCTGTCGACGATGATAAACATCTCCTGCACATTGCGTTTCTTGTCCTTGGAAGTCAGGTGAACGTTGAATTCACTCTTGGTCTTGTTCATGGTGTACTTGAATCCATTCTTGTAGAGATTGATGAAGTTGTAGGGATTCAGCGTCTGCAGGCGTTCTGCGCTGGGTGTGGTGACGCTCACCTCGTCGTTCTTGGCCATATAGGTCCAGAGGGTCTTGCCATCAAACCACATGGATGCTACGCTTGTCGACGCGCAGAACATCTGGCCCTTGACCGAGATGCTTCCGCTGGTACTGGCATACTGTGCGCTACTCATGGTGAAGTCGGCCTGAATGCCATCCTTGGAACTGACGGTAGCGGCACACTTGTCGAGCACCTCTTTAGCCGACTGGGCGGAAACGGACAGGAAGAGACCGCAAACGAAAAACAATGATAATACGATTCTTTTCATTTCTTGTTGTTATGATTTTAGTTAGATTCAAAACTTAGCTTGTCCAGCCGCTGACGCAGCTGTTGTTCCTCGGAGAGACGTATGGCCAGGCGTATTTGGCAGGTGTTATCGAAGGTTTGATCCACGATGCGTGGCTGCATGTCCTTGACGATGCGCATCACCTGGTTCATCATCACGTAGGGGAAGTCGTAGGTGACAATGGCCTCTACCTGCCGTTCCTCAATGGTGGAATTAGCAAGAGCGTCGGCGGCAGCCTCGCGATAGGCCACGATGAGGCCGCTCGTTCCCAGGTTTACGCCTCCATAGTAGCGCACCACGACAATTAACGTGTCAGTCAGCTCATTGGAGTTGATTTGTCCCAGTATTGGCTTACCTGCTGTAGACGATGGTTCTCCGTCATCATTGGCACGGAATTCCTTACGCTCCGGGCCGAGCATATAGGCATAGCACACGTGGCGCGCGTCGAAAAAACGCTTGCGGTAGCCGTCGACAAGTGCTTTCACCTCGTCGACGCTTTCCACGTGGTGCACAAAGGCGTAGAACTTGCTCCGCTTCTCGGAGTAGAATCCTTCGCCGGTGCCTTTTATGGTCTTGTATACGTCGGTCACTTCTGAGGAGTTGGTGAGAAAGACTAATCGAGACGATGTACCACGAGTCCGCTTCTGAGCTTCGGCTCAAACCATGTGGCCTTTGGCGGCATAATCTTCCCGCTGTCGGCGATGTCCATGATCTGCTGCATGGAGACGGGGTAGAGGGCCAGTGCTGCCCGCCATTCACCGCTGTCCACGCGTCGTTTCAGTTCGCCGAGGCCGCGCAGACCGCCTACGAAGTCGATGCGCTTGGAGGAGCGCAGGTCGCCGATGTTGAGCACCTTGTCGAGGATGAGACGGCTGGAAATGTCCACGTCGAGCACGCCGATTGGGTCTGAGTCGTCGTAGGTGCCGGGCCGTGCTGTGAGGCTGTACCAACGACCGTCAAGGTAGAGCGAGAACTCGTGCAGACGGGTCGGCTTGTAAATATCTGTTCCCTTGTCGGAAACGGTAAAGTCTTGTGAGACAGCCTTTAGGAAATCTTCGCTTGAGAGTCCGTTTAGGTCTTTCAGCACGCGGTTGTAGTCGAGGACGGTAAGCTGCGAGGCCTGGAAGCACACGGCCATGAAATAGTTATACTCTTCCTGTCCTGTGTGTTGCGGGTTCTGCCGCTGCTTCTCTGCGCCCACGAGGGCAGCAGCTGCCGAGCGGTGATGTCCGTCAGCGATGTAGAGTGACTCCATCTTGGCAAACTCCCCAGTGATGACCTTCATGTCCTGCTCGTTGTCAATGACCCAGAACTGGTGGCGGAAACCGTCTATGGGGGCAATGAAGTCGTACTCAGGTTCTGTCTGGGCATAGCGTTGCAGCAGGGCGTTGAGCACCTCATTGTCAGGGTAGGCGAAGAACACCGGCTCCATGTTGGCATTGCACACGCGGACGTGTTTCATGCGGTCTTCCTCCTTGTCGCGGCGTGTCAGTTCGTGCTTCTTGATGCGTCCCTCCATGTAGTCGTTTACCCACGCACCTACCACAAGACCGTATTGTGTCTTTCCGTTCATGGTCTGTGCGTAGATATAATAATGTTCGTGGCTGTCTTGTACCAACCAGCCGCAGTCCTGGAACTTCTGGAAATTGCGGGCTGCCTGTTCATACACCTGTGGGTCGTATTCCGACGTGCCTACGGGGAAGTCTATTTCAGGTTTGATAATGTGATAGAGGCTCTTTTCATTGTCGCCGGCCTCGGCGCGTGCCTCCTCAGAGTCGAGCACGTCGTAGGGGCGGCTCTCTACCTGCTCCACCAGTTCTTTGGGTGGGCGCAGTCCACGGAATGGTTTTATTGTTATCATCTTGTTTGCTTTTTAGTGGATAAAATAGACTGAATTAAAGGTTGGCTTTGATTTTCTCAATCATTTCCTGGTACTCCTCGTCGCTGAGATACACCTTGCCGGGGTTCATCTGGAAGATGCCGCCATAGTCGGGTCCGTCGACATATTTAGGCGCGAGGTGGAAGTGTAGGTGCGAGAGTTTGTCACTATAGGCACCGTAGTTGATTTTCTCAGGATTGAAAGCCTTTTGCATGGCTCGTGTCACCTGGGCAACGTCGGCCATGAAGAGGTTGCGTTCCTCGTCGGAGAGCTCGTTGAGGTCGTTTACATGACCGTTGTAAGCCACGAGGCACCGGCCGTGATAGGTCTGTTCCTTGAAGAGGAAAGCACGCGACACGCGCAGCCCGCAAATCTCTATCATCAAGCTGTGCAGGGTGTCGTTGTTGGTGCAGTAAAGGCATTGCTTGGGGTCGCTTTGCATAGTAAAAAAAGGTTTAAGTGTTTATTTTTACGTGCAAAAGTACGAATTAAGTTTGACATGCGCAACTTTTTAGCATAAATTATATAATGTCTTGGTGTTAGCAAAAATCAAGATTATTCGTCATTTTGAAAAGTTTTTTCCCTTTTTGTTTGCGAATTGATATTAAATGCTTACCTTTGCGCGCAAAAATAACAAAACAAGCGTCATGAGCAAACTGATTAAGCCCGCAAACTACCGCCCGCTGCTGGACCCTCGGCAGACGGAACAGGGCATCAAACTGATAAAAGAGTTCTTTCAGCAGAATCTGTCCACAGAGTTGCGCCTGCGCCGCGTAACGGCTCCCCTGTTCGTGCTTCAGGGCCTGGGTATCAACGACGACCTCAACGGAGTGGAGCGTGCCGTTTCTTTTCCCATCAAGGACTTGGGCGATGCGCGTGCCGAGGTGGTGCACTCGCTGGCCAAGTGGAAGCGGCTGACCCTGGCGGAGTATGGCATTGAGCCGGGCTATGGCATCTATACCGACATGAACGCCATCCGTGCCGACGAGGAACTGGACAACCTTCATTCTCTTTACGTGGACCAGTGGGACTGGGAGGCCGTCATCAGTCGTGAAGACCGTTCGGTGGCTTTCCTGAGTAACGTCGTGGAGCGCATCTATGCCGCCATCCGTCGCACGGAGTATCTCGTCTGTGAGACCTATCCGCAGATCAAACCCTTCCTGCCAGAGAAGATTCATTTCATCCACTCGGAGGAGCTGCTTGCCATGTATCCTGGTAAGAGTGCCAAGGAGCGAGAGGATGCCATCAGCAAGGCTTACGGTGCGGTGTTTATTATTGGTATCGGCGGTAAACTGGCCAATGGTGAGAAGCATGACGGACGCGCGCCCGACTATGACGACTGGAGCACCGTGGCCGAGGACGGACGACGCGGACTGAACGGCGACATCCTGATATGGGACCATGTCTTGGAACGTTCCGTCGAGCTGTCGTCGATGGGCATCCGTGTGGACAAGGAGAGCCTCCTGCGCCAGTTGCAGCTGGAGCACCAGGAGCAGCGTGAGCAGCTTTTCTTCCACCAGCAGTTGCTGCAGGGTCGTCTGCCGCTGTCCATAGGCGGAGGCATCGGTCAGAGCCGTCTGTGCATGGTGCTGCTCCACAAAGGCCATGTGGGTGAGATTCAAGCCAGCATCTGGCCTGAGGATATGCGTCGCGAGTGTAAGGAAATGGGTATGCCGCTCATCTGAGGCCTCAGCCACGGTCTGTGTGGCTGATGACCTTGGCTGGGATGCCTGCCACGACGGTGCCCGGCGGCACGTTGCGAGTGACCACGGCACCAGCGGCCACAACGCTGTGACGACCCACGGTGACACCAGGCAGCACAACGGCATTGGCACCTATCCACACATCATCTTCTATCTTTACGGAATTTGTTGAAACCCCTTGCTGGTCAATGTGCAGCGAGGGGTTGTTGAAGTTATGGTTCAAGGCTGTCACGACGACCCCCTGCGCCAAGTTTACGTGGCTGCCTATGGTGACAGGGCCGATGATAGTGTTGTGAAGTCCTATGCGCGTATGGTCGCCGATGACGACATCGCCCACGGCATTGTTGATACACGAGAAGTCCTCCACCACGCTCTGCCTTCCTAATGAGAAGCGGCGATAGGGTGGGGTGTCCATGCGAACCGACCAGTAGATTTTTGAGCCACGCCCGCGGTGCTGGTAGAGCGGCGCCAGCAGTCTCACGTACCATCGTGGTCGTGCGTCGCGTTGGTTCATCACCAGCCAGTCGGCAAGGTGCTTCAGTCGGGGGCTTTCTTTCAGCCGTTCACGTAGGGTCTCTAAATGATTTTTTTCCATTGGCCGATGATGCTGTTTGCGTTAAAACGGTCAGCGATGCCGAGGGCTTCCTTCGACTTGCGCGGCCAGTCTATTTTTGTGGCCTCGTCCAGCCGTTGGGCTAATTGACGGATGTCGCCGACGTTGAAGTAAAGGGCTGCGTCGCCCATGATTTCGCGGCTTGTGGGCAGGTCAGAGGAGACGACGGGAAGACCGTGGGCCATGGCCTCGACAAGCACCAGGCCGAACCCTTCCCAGCGCGACGACAGCACGTAGACTTGTGCCTCGGAGTAGTAGTCCTGTATCTGGTTGGTAAAGGGGTGTATCGCCACCCGCTGCTGTAGGCCGTAGTCGGCAATCTTCTTCTGGAGCAGCGTTTGCTCTGGCCCTTCGCCCACGATGTCGAGCCGCCATTCCCCGTTTTGCTGGGCAAAGAGGTGGAAGGCGTCGATGAGCAGGTCGAATCCTTTGTGCAGGTGCGACATGCGCCCTACGGCCAGGAATCGTTTCGACGTTCCTGTCGACCGTCGGCCAGGCGTGAGGGTCAGCGGGTTATAGATGACGGTGATGTTATTGCCGCCACCAGCGGACTCCTCTTTATACCTCTCTGCATCGAAGTGGCAGAGCACGACCACCTGGTCGAGCTTCCGCAGCTGGTGCAGGTAGTGGTGCTTCAGTTGCGGACCGATGTAGAGTGACGACGGCCCGAAGAGCGCCTCGAAGGAGTTGTGAATCCATCCTATGCAACGCACGCCCGGCAGTTGTCTTTGCAGCGTGGCCAGACGGGCGGATAGCGGTGCATGAACTCCTATAATGGTTTCATAGTCACCGCTTTGCAGCTCTTTTACTAAAGCAGCGCGTAATGGACGTGGGAAGGAGCTGTAGCCATAGAGGTCGGAGGCGCGGCGTGACTGCGGACGCAGCTGGCGGTAGAGGGCACTGTAGACCTTGCAACATTTCTTGTGCAGCCATCCCACGTGGGGGTAGCTGAAGTAGCGGATGGCAATGTCTGTCTCGTCGAGACCATACATGGACCGGGCTTCCGGCTCCGGCTTGTCGAAGGTGACAATGGTCACCTGGTGGTCGGCGGCCAGGGCCTTGGCCACGACGGCCGTCACACGCTGCACGCCGCCGACGGTGAAGATGGAATCGATGAGAAAGCAGATTCTTTTCATAATCGGGCACAAAAATACGCAGAAATTTTGACTGTTACAAATATTTTCCCTATTTTTGCACAAAAATTCCTAAATGTGTTTCTTATGGACTCAAAACCTATATTCATTGCTGGCCCTTGCGTAATCGAGTCTGCCGAGCTGCTCGACACCGTGGCTGGCCGTCTGGTGGAAATCAACCGCCGTCTGGGCATTGACATCATCTTCAAGGCATCGTTTGACAAGGCCAACCGCACGTCGATTCACTCCTTCCGCGGGCCTGGCCTGGAGCGTGGGCTTCAGATGCTGGCCGACGTCAAGAGCCGCCACGGTCTGCGCGTGCTCACCGATATTCACGAGGCGTGGCAGGCAGCGCCTGTGGCCGAGGTCTGCGACGTGCTCCAGATTCCTGCCTTCCTTTGTAGGCAGACCGACCTCCTCGTGGCTGCTGCCCGCACGGGTCGGACGGTGAACATCAAGAAAGCGCAGTTCCTCAGTGGACGCGACATGCGCTACCCTTTGGAGAAGGCCCGTGAGGCAGGGGCTACCGAGGTGTGGCTCACTGAGCGTGGCAACATGATGGGCTACGGAAACCTCGTCGTCGACTTCCGCAATATCAGCGACATGCGCGAACTTTTCACCTCCCCTTCGGGCGCTGGGGCGCAAGGGGGCCATGTCATCATGGACTGCACCCACAGTGTGCAGCGGCCCGATGCCCAGGGTGGCAAGACTGGTGGCGACCGCCGTTTCGTGCCCGCCATGGCCCTGGCCGCCAAGGCTTTCGGAGCCACCGGCTATTTCTTCGAGGTTCATCCCGACCCCGACCGCGGACTTAGCGATGCCGCCAACATGCTCCCCCTCGACCAGCTCGAACCGCTGATAAGGAAACTGACTGAGCCCATTTAGAAAGCAAAAACCATGAATAACGCGACCAAAGAACGGTGCGCTGCTTTCCCAAATTCCTTAATTCCTTAGCCATATAATTTACATATTTGCAAATGGAAGTTCAAGGGTGCTCCCGTTCGATTGAGCAACTGAGCGGAGAGTATACAAAAATTATCCCAAATCGGTCGTTAGAACCTTGTGGTTACAGATTGTAAGAAGACGACCGACTTGGGTTAAATTCATCCTGTTTTAGATGAGTTTGTCCTCACGGGATAGTCTTTCCTCTACTTTCTTAAAATCTTCATGGAACATGTCGTATGTTTCTTTTATTTGCTCTTTGGTTACTTCTTGATGATAACGGTGTTCATAGACATAGTTGATCAATTCGTCATCCACAAGGAACTTGAGTTTATCATCAGGCGTATGAAGATAGGGACAAAGCATAACAGGAACGTCAAAGTTGTAACCATAGAAAGTTGGTTCGTACCAATCGCTGTTTATTCTTAGTGCATCATACTTTTCATTACAGGGCATGTTCTCTCTTGAATATAAGCTTCTATTGGGATATAGAAATGATAAGCCAGACGAATCATCATACACAGCTTGAAGATTGTCTGTTCCAATACTAACTCTACTTCTATCTTTTAAAGAATACACATCTTCTATAAGCCTTTTACGGGTGTCATCGTCTTCTTTGATAAAATGTGTAGTAGTTTCTTTGCTAATACGAATTCCTTTTGCATTAAATTGGATACCTTTAAAATAGTTATGAGCCTTTCTTAATAGAAATATTGAAGACATTCCTCGAAAAAGAACTTCATTGGTATTGTCACAGAAAGAAACGATAGTTTTATATTCAACAACAAACGAAATGTGTTTAATTTCAGTCACGATATCAATATACTCTGTCTTTTCTGAATTCAACAATTCACCAATGGTTTTATTTTGTGCATTATTATCATCACTTTTTATCTTAATTTTCTCCCAATATTCTTTAAGTTTCTGGTCTTCTATGGTTGTTTTGAAACTGGTATGGCTTATCATTTCATCAATGAATGCAGCAGCCAATTGTTTGGTAGAATTGCCTTTCCCGTCATAATCATCATCATCTGGCAACTGGTCAAACTCTTTGATTAAATAATGATAGGTAGAAATTAGAATATCCTTTCGCAACTTTATCCTGTACTCTTCCATAACCTCATTACGATTAAGTGTTAGGATGTCCTTTGCATCGCCACATAAAATGTTAATGCAAAAGTCAAGAAATGGGAGATTAATAGAAAAACTCCTAATTTCCTGATTCTTAAAGAATAACTTGCTAAATTCATCTTTACGTGCAAGTTTCACCTGAAGTCCCGTTCCTTCGTCGTAGAAATCGAAATGATTACTTTCTTCACCCTCCATGTCCCTATCATTCAGTTGAATCTTTACAGGTGAGAATCTGGAAAAATCTATGATCCTTTCTAATATACTTCTACTTGTTTCGTTGTACCAATAATCCCTGTCAACATAGATGTCAGGGCATTCTTTCCCTTTTTCGTAGTTCCATTCAGGCTTGATGTGTCTTTTGACCTCGAAGCAGATGGTCGTTCCAAATGGACGGTCTTCGTCTTTGACAGTTTTCAAAAGGATATTGCCTTTCTCCTTGCCCGTAGGATTGTATAATTCGAGTTCGAGCGTATCTTCACGCCCCCAGCGTCGTGTTTCCATCTTTACCTTGTCGGTGATGAGGAACACGCTTTGGAAACCTATACCGAAAGTACCCGACGGACGCATCCATGCGGGCATAGACGCTATGATTTTCTGCTTGGCTTCATTCTGGCTGGAACTACCGGTACAGGAGAGGTATTTCAGTTCATCTTTGGCTATACCTATTCCATGGTCAGTAATCTTTACTTGCCAATAGACATAGTCCCCCTCTATCTTTTTTTTCTTGACGATTACCTCAATCCTGTAGTCATCCTTAGCGCAAATCTCTTGAAACTCCTCAACACTCTGAATCTCCCGATGTTCCTTGAATGTCCTGAGGTATGTGGCATCAACGGCATTTTGCAGCAGTTCGCGAATACACTGGCTGTGACTATCATAGAGTCCGGCACCTTGCAGCATCTCAATGGCCCTGTCGTCGTCTATCTTGAACTGGGGCTTCTCGTCAAGGCTGAAATTGTCGTAACCTTCCAGTTCCACTATCATCCTGCCCGTTGATGGCAGGGCTCCGAACGAAGCGTCAGGAACTATCAGGTGCCAGTTCTTGGACTGGAAGGACACTTCGCTTTTTATCATCTCGAACCACTTGTCCACCAGGCTGGCCACTTCGTACTTCTTGCATGAAGCGGTCATCTCGATGACAGACTGGTCAATGTGGATATGGGTAATATCCCGATTGGTTGCCAGATAGTCCACAGAGTCTGCCGGTATGCCGGGCAGGGTGCTCAGCAACACCTCTGAAACACGGTTCGTGTCGATGTCAAGCAGGTCGCCCAGGCGCAGGAGGCAGGCAATGTATAGCGGATGGCAGTTTTCCGTCCCACATCCTGACGATTCCACTTTGGGCAGTTTCAGCACTTCTGACTGGTTTTGCGTGTGGGCCCTGCATATTTTGCCCAGCAGTTTGATAATCCGCTGGGGTATGGGATTTCCAGGCAGATTCAAAGACAAATCGAAGCCAGTTCTCTCGGCTGACCGTTCTGCATGATGGCTGCGGAAGTAGTCGGCAATGAGAAATCGCAAGGCATCTATATTCTGGGACGTCAATTGTTCGTTCTTGTAAAATATTTTCTGTTCCTTAATGCTGAACAGGCAGGCGTATTCATACATTGGCGACGAGACATTCGCCTGCTTCTTTGCCAGATATTTCAAAAATTCTGAGTCGGGGCACAGAATTTTGTTTTTGTCTTCTGCCGAAATATACATGCCTGTATCGTGATAATAAGCAGAGGTGAGCAACAGCCACAAGTCAACGACTGACATGCGGTTAATCTTTTCTTCACCCAATATCTTGACAATGTTGTTGAGTATAGACTCGGAATGTGTCTCGTCGTGTAGGCTGTAGTGTGGAAAATATTGGGAAATACTCTGCAAGACCTTTGGCATGTAATCTTTTGCGAGTTCCCACTGGTTGTAGTATCTTCTACCCTCTTTGTTGTCTTCTGTGATGGTGCAGAGTCGTTGTTCAATATAGTTCATAGTTCTCTATTGTTTTTGGGTTAGGCAAATCAGTTTGGGTGCACGCAGATACTTTCCCCGTATCAGTGCTATTTGGAAATGATGGCGCAAAGATAGTGATTATTTTTCAAATTACCGAATAATCTATTATTTTTTCACACATTTTTTATATATAAGTTTCGTTTGGATGACAGATTACACCTTTGTAGCCGAAAGTTACGAGGTACAGCCCCCCTGACCTGTCGACTATAGTCAACAGGTCTATCGACTATAGTCAACAGGTCTATCGACTATAGTCAACAGGTCTGTCGACTATAGTCAACAGGTGAGGGGGGTACGGTCTCCTGTTTACGGGTTCCGATTGTAACCAAAAGTTCCAGCGTGATTCGTTGTACGACCTGAACGGACGCAGGCTCGAAATGAAGCCTGCCACGAGGGGTGTCTATATCAACAATGGCCGCAAGGTCGTGATTAAGTGAGCGAAGAATGTTTTAGATTTTGTCTGGAAACGTTTAAATCTTGTCTGAAAACTAAAAAAAAGGTCTGTACTATTTGCAGCACAGATTTTTTTTTGTATCTTTGTCCCCTGAATATAGTAGTATCAATTTTTTTGTATATTTGCAATAAGACACAGGTGTTGCATCCGTTGATTGTAAATGGCAATATGAATGGAATAGAATCTGCCGATTGATGAGGGGTGTTAATATGAAAAAACATTGGATAGTGCTATTGTGGGTAGCTTCTACGGGCTGCTTGGCACAGACGGACTCGTCGTCTGTGAAGCAATTAAGCATTGACTTGGACTTTATGACGCATGGCGAGGCGTGCGGCGGCGGTCTGCCGAGGACTGACGACAAAAGCAAAATTGTGGAGGACCGTTCAAGTTTCCTCTTAGGACGTACCCGTCTGAAAGTGGACTATAGCCAACGCGGTCTGCAGGCCCACGCTGTCATCCAGAACAAGGCGGTATGGGGTATGAAGGGTAACCAGAGCCTGAACCTCTATGAGGGTTGGGTGAAGGTAATGGCGAAGAATGGGCTCTTTGCACAGTTGGGACGTGTGGCCCTGTCATACGATGACGAGCGCATCATAGGCCCTAATGACTTTGCAACGGCAGCACAGTCGCACGACATGTTGCGAGTGGGTTATGAGGGCAATGGCCATCAGGTGCATGCCATTGTGGCCTATAACCAGAATGGTGAGAATGTGTATACTAACACCTATTACACCGACGGTGCACAGTATTATAAGAACATGCAGACGTTGTGGTATCATTACGACGTACCAACTATTCCGATAGGAGCTTCACTGCTGTTTATGAACATTGGCCTGCAGGCTGGAAAGATTGACCCCGCAGAATGGGACTACAAGTCGAATCCGGCACGCACGGAATACCAACAGATGTTTGGTGGATACGTGAACTTCCATCCCAGGCACCTGACACTGGAAGGCTCGTACTATCGGCAGACAGGTAAGCAGGTCTCCGCCAGTAAGGCGGCTATTGATATCCGTGCATGGATGGCCAGTGTAAAGGCAGCTGTCATGCTTACTGACCAATATGGCTTTACGCTTGGCTACGATTACCTGAGCGGTGACGACTACGTACCTGAGACCTATGGTGGAAATGTCGGTTTGCCGAGGCATGAAGTGTTGCGTGGTTTCAGCCCTGTGTATGGTTCCAGGACAAAGTTCTATGGCATCTTGGACTACTTCTATGAGAGTGCCTACGTCAACAGCTTTACACCTGGTCTGCAGAATGCCTTCGTCGGAGTCAATTACAATCCCAATGCCAAGTTGAAGTGCAGCGCCACCTACCACTATCTCGCTGTGACCACTACACTCGATAGACTCAATAAAACACTGGGGCATAGCATCGATCTGCAAGCGAGCTATCAGTTCACGGACTATATCTCGCTCTCGGCTGGCTTCACCCAGATGCACGGCTCGGAAACGATGGCCCGTCTGAAAAAGGACGGCAGCAGCAAACGTGCCCGCTGGGGATGGTTCTCGGTAGCCATCTCACCCAGTCTGTTCACTACAAGGTGGTAAAAAGATATGGAAAATGTATAGCATATAAATAATGTTACAAACCTATTTATTACAATAA
>ERZ809472.191-NODE-191-length-16590-cov-7.201572_pt1 | contig 16590 bp, 18 predicted proteins | sample MGYA00521274_ERZ809472 | MGnify/ENA primary metagenome ERZ809472 (study PRJEB31581, sample SAMEA3312791) | metagenome | study: EMG produced TPA metagenomics assembly of the PRJEB8939 data set (Metagenomic analyses of Rumen microbiomes reveals... | reverse complement strand
CACTGGATTCCTGGTAAGCAGAACGGTTCTGCAGTACGTGTGAAGTACACCGTACCTGTGACCTTCAAGCTTCAGTAATCTCTGAACGATTGAAATGAACGCATTCAACAAATTAGTTGGATTAACACTGATATTAGGCTTGTTCCCAGGATGTGGGAACAAGCCTAATCCTGAATTGGAGGAGGCCTATCAGAAAGCCGCCAGCGTGTTGGCTGCCGACGAGAGCTTCTATCCTATTATCGACGAGGAACTGTATTATTTCCAGAACCAGACGCTCGACTCCATCACACCTCTTTATATTAATGAGCAGGATGCCGTGAAGAAACTCATGAAGTTGGAGACCTTCCTGGTCTTCACCACCCGTGACTTCACCCAGAAGGAGCGTCAGAACCTGATAGACCGTAAGTACCTGCCAAGAGCGGTGCCCATCGCGTACGACGGTCTGGCTATCATCGTCAACAATGCCAATCCCGACTCGTGCATCACCATCAAGGACTTTGCGCGCGTCCTCAAGGGAGAGGTCACCCAGTGGAGCGAACTCTATCCACAAAACAAACTTGGCGAAATCGACGTGGTATTCGACAATCCGCTGTCGAGCACAGTGCGCTGGTGCGTGGATTCCATCCTCGGAGGCCAGCAGTTCAGTGCCAAGAACATCGGTGCCGTGCAGACCAGTGCCGCCGTCATCGACTATGTCGAGAAGCACGAGAACTCTCTCGGTATCATTGGTAGCAACTGGCTCAACGACAAGCGCGATACTACCAACGTCACCTTTAAGAAGAATATATCCGTGATGGGGGTCAGCAAGATGGACTCCGCCAGGAGTTTCAACAGTTGGAAGCCCTATCAGTACTATCTATACAACGGCAACTATCCCCTCCGCCGTACGATCTACGCCTTGCTTAATGACACCCGCAACGGTGTGCCCTCCAGTTTCTGCCACTTCGTACAGTTGCCCAAGGGCCAGAAGATCATTCTGCGCTACGGCCTGCTGCCCAGGTCAGCCAATATGAACGTAAGGGATGTCATCATCAAAAAGGAATGATTAAACCTTCCGGGGTTTCGAACGTCATACAAACGAGAGACTAAGAACAGAATGTGTAACTTAAAAACAAGAGAATTATGAAAGCAATCAAATATTTAGTAATGGCTGCCCTGATGCTAGGCTTCAGCGCAACCGTATCCGCACAGGAAGCAGAGCTCAACGCAGCTCTCGAGGGAATTAAGTCAAAGGCACCTAACGCTGCCGAGTTAGCAAAAACCGCTTACAAGAAGAACAAGAAAGACGCTGCCGCCCTTGTTAAGATCGGCCGCGCCTACTATGAGCAGAAAGACACTGCCAATGCAGCCTTGTTCGCCAACTACGCCAACGAGGCAGGTAAGCCCAAGAACGCCTATGCCCCAGCATTCATGTTGCTTGGTGACATCGAAGCCGCATTCGGAACAGATGGTGGTAAGGCCGCTGGTTACTACAATCAGGCTATCCACTTTGATCCCACCAACCCCGAGGGTTACAAGAAGTGGGCTTTGGTTTATCGTAAGATCAGCCCCTCTCAGGCTGCCAACAAACTGAAGGAGATGAAGGCTAACTGCCCCAATGAGGATATCGACGCCGCCATTGCCCACATTTACATGCTGGCAGGCGACGAGAAGCAGGCTTACGAGAACTATGCCAAGGCAGACATCAACAAACTCGACAAGAGTAACCTCAACGAGTTCGTACGTGCCAGTTACTTCACTGGTCACTTCGATGACGCTCTCCGTGCCGCTGAGGCAGGTCTTAAGATCGAGCCGCGCAACGCCGTGTTCAACCGTCTGGCCATGTTCGCCAACTACGAGTTGAAGAAGTACGATGCTGCCAAGGCTTATATCCACAAGTACTTCAACGAGACCGACAGCGCCAAGTTCTCTGAGTACGACCACTTCTACACAGCCCTGATCTATCAGGCTCTGGAGGACAAGGCTAACATGTACGCAGAGTACGACAAGGCACTCTCACTGGTTAACGACTCTTCTATGATCAAGCGTCATGCCATCCTGAAGAGCGTTTCCGACTCTTATGTGAAGGATCTGGAATTCGATAAAGCCATTCAGTACTATCAGGACTATCTCGCTTGCAAGCCCGATCAGAACTCAGACGACGAGGAAGGTCTCGCCAAGATCTACTCAAAGTGGGCTGATAACGACGAGGCTCGTAAGGCAGAACTTGTAGGCAAGGCTATCAATGCATACCGTGCTATGGGTGAGAAGTATCCCATCCAGGCCATCTACGCAGCCTATCAGTGCGCTACGATGAGCAACAAGCTCGACAAGACTGGTGAGAAGAGTCTTGCAAAGCCCGACTATCAGAAGGTTGTGTCTCTGCTTGAGAACAAGGCCGATCGCGACAACAGTGAGAACACCATGCTGAAGTACAGCTATCACTATCTGATGTCTAACGCCTTCCTCTATGGCAAGAACAAGGCTCTGGCTAAGGAGTATGCCAACAAGATCCTGGCCATTGACCCGAACTACGAGCCAGCCCAGCAGATCAGAGACCTGAAGTAATCATTCAAACTAACCATACGAGGTGCGAGGATCATAGAATCTTCGCACCTCTTTAATTCAAGCAAGCATGAAGTTCTCACCGTATGTCACAACCCTCCTCAAACAGAAGTCTGGACATAACCTCCGTCTTTCTGCAGACTGCGAATATCTGGCACTCGATATAGAGTCAGTGACAGGTGAACATATAGGCGTGAATACTCTCAAACGACTATTGGGCTTTATCGATGACGAGCGCGATCCACGTATTTCCACACTTGACATCATTGCCCGTTATCTCGGATTCAGCTCTTGGGACGAGCTCCGTATCTATGATGACAAAAGCAATTCATCATTTGAATCAACATCAGACGAGATACGCGTATCAGACCTGACCACTGGTCAAAAGATTCAGATTAGTTATCGTCCTGACCGTCAGCTCATCATAGAGTATCAAGGAAACAACACCTTCCTCATTCTCTCCAGCAAGAATAGCAAATTGCGAAATGACGATCAGATTATAACAACCCATATTGTAAGTGGCTATCCGTTGCTGGTTAGCGAAGTGATACGTCATGGCCAATCACTGGGTTCCTTCACGGCAGGCAAAGCGCAGGGCATAGCATTTAAGATTCTATAGCCGATGGATACATCCTCTTTCTCTGAGATTCAGCACACATTCCCTGATGCAGAACTATTGCCAGTCGAAGGATCAACCTGCGACTGTTATCGGGTGCACCTATATGGCAAGCTCCATTTCCTAAAACGCCTAAAGTCCGAATTTCGTACAGATCCCCGTTATGTTGCATCTCTTCAGAAAGAGTTTGAGATTGGCTATCGTCTCGAACATCCTCATTTGGTGCGATACGTCTCTAAGGGTGAAGACTATCTGATGACGGAATATGTCGATGGAGAGGCCCTGAGCCAGTTTGTCGTCAGTCATCCGGATTACTTCAAGTCCAAGAAAAACACGAATCGTTTCCTGTCCCAACTCCTTGATGTTCTTGGTTATCTCCATTCGCATCAGGTAGTGCATCTTGATCTGAAGCCCGATAACATTCTCATCACTCGTATTGGGAATGACGTAAAACTCACTGATTTAGGCTATTGTTATACAGATACCTACACAGACACGATGGGGCGCACTGACAAATACGCTGCTCCAGAGCAACTGCAAGGAGGCCAAGTAGATGGCCGCACCGATATTTATGCCGTTGGTAAGATCCTCGAAACACTCCCCTGCCCTACTATATATAATAAGGTGATAGCCCGCTGTACGAAGCCCAATAAAGAAGAGCGTTACCAATCAGCAGAAGAGATGAAGAGCCACCTGTCAAACGACAGCATTTCTAAAGTTTGGTGGCTTGCCATACTTTTACTCATCGTTGTGTTAGCAGTCGTCTGGCTTTATCCATCACCACAGCCTAACCTCGAAAATGGAGAGAAAGAAATAGCCGATTCCACTATCAACAAATCACCCATAAATGATTCTACCCATAAAAAGGCTAAGCCTTTAGTTGCCCCCATTAAGAAGGAGCCAGATATAGAGGAACTGCTAATGGCTGATGTCAGGCAAGTTGTAGAAACCAATATATCTGTGGTTCTCGATGACCACCAAGATTCTATCCGTCGTTCCAGCGACCCCAATTACTCAGCAGGTACCTATCTTAAGAGTTTAAACTTTGCATCGGTCAAGGATCTTTCCGCCAAATATCCCCAGATAAGCAAAGACCACATTGCTAAAGCTGTTGATGATTATACGACATATCTAATAGACAAAATGCCAAAAGACTAAGACTATGGCATTTTTATGCCCGATTATTTGGTAGTATCAGATAAAGTTCGTACTTTTGCAAACGAACTTAATATTTAATAATATGGTACAAGCAAAAAACTACAAAAACAAAGAAGAGGTGATTGCTGATTTCAGAAGAGCATTTGCCAGAAAGAGAAAGTGGCTTGAAGAAGCAGAGAAAGAGTTAATGAGTATGCCTTCGAGACGTAAGCCCACAGTTGTTTGATATTTAATTGAAATCTAAACTATGAACACATTAAATCTGATACAACTGAATCTTAGAAGCCCATACGAGGTATGGAGCGATTCTGACAATGTCTATTATTTTGAGACAGATCACGGCGTGAAGTTTAAGATCTATTTTGGAGACGATGCACCCATTTGGAAAACTGGTGCATATACTTTTGACATTCAGAATACGAATCACAAGACCTCACCAAACGATGAAAAAGTGAAGAATACCATTATCAACATTATAGAAGAATTCTTCAAGAATAATGCTGATATTCTCCTATATATTTGCGAGACTGGTGACAACAAACAAGCCATGAGGAATAGGCTGTTCGTCCGTTGGTTTAACGAATACAGTTTTCAGAAAGAATTTGTTCTTCGTACAGCAATGGTAAAAGACGGCAAGCAAGAGAACTTCGCTGCCATTATTGTCCAGCGTACGCATCCCGACCTTGAGAGTATTCTTAGGACCTTTGATGAAACGATAAGTTATTTTAAAGGAAAGCCTCAATCAAATGGAGTTTAGATAGCAATCAACTTCAATTGGACGAAATGGATGAACTAAGTTTCATCCATTTTTCATAAATTTGTAACGTCAATCAATGTAATTCTGAGACAATGAGTAAAAAAAGGAACAAAAAATTTGGCAGTCTGCGCATTTTTTCCTATATTTGCCATCGGATAGTGACTTAGTCGCTTTCCAAGACATCGTGGGAATAATTGGAGCGTTATGCTTGTCTGACAGTTGTAAAGCCTGAGAAACTTATACAATAAAATCCAGATGACAGCGTAATTAGCTTCCACGTAATGCGTGGACTGCTATTACTATATCTTGGATTTTGGGTTTTCTCAGGGCCTTCAACTGGAGATATGGAACATATCAGTGCCACGCTTCTGCGTATTACTAACTTTAAACAATAATGGCTTAAAGGCACTGAGAGGCTTTTTTGTTATTGTATGGAAAAAGAAATCAAAAAGTATCCTTCATTTGAGTCTCTTATAGATGAAATAAAAGACAAAGCCAATCCAACTCTTGATGTTAAAGACGCTGCGAATTCACTATATAATTATCTTCAAAAGAAAAGTGATTCAGGTGCCCCAAAGGAGACATTAGGTAAGGAAATTATAGAAGGCAGAGCTTTCGGATCTGAAATAGAGAGGAAGATTGTTGGAGATATCTTGAAACCTTATTATGAGTCTTCAAACATTGATTATACGAATGTAATAGACGATGTAATTGATTATCTTCAATATATACTAAACAACTAATATTATGTTCTCAGAAGAATTAAACAAATTGATTGAAGCGTCATTAGTTGATGGCGTAATCACAGACCAAGAAAGAACTGTTATTCGTAAACGTGCATTGTTAGAAGGTGTTGACCCTGATGAAGTGGATTTGATGCTTGATGCTGAAATTCAAAAAATTAGGCAAAAACAAGAAGAAGCTGTTGCAAAAGTAAAAAAATGTCCTGCCTGTGGAGAAATAATACCTGCTATGTCTGTAATATGTCCTTCATGCGGATATGAATTTAGGGATATTGAAGCAAATAGCTCTGTTAAGAATCTATTCTCTATGGTTAATGAAATATACTCTTCAAATGAAAAAGACTCAGCAAAGGAGGAAAGACTTAAGATGGTCATTAACAATTTTCCTGTTCCAAATACGAAAGAAGATATTTTGGAATTTCTGTTTCTAGCAGTCCCAAATGCTAAAATAGATAAGTCTCTTATAGCAAAATTTAGTGGAGGTATTATAGGTGGTGTAGTTACTTTATGTGGAATGATCATAATTGGTATTTGTTTGGAAATAATAAACACTATTCAACAAGGAGGCTTTGGTCCAGATTCTGGGTTTGGTTTAGCGGGGCCTCTAATGTTAGGGTGGTGGCTTCCATTTGTTGTAGGGTATTTCGCCAATAAAGCAACAAAACAAAAACATGAAGATCTCGTAAAAAAGAATAGGCTAGCTGCAGTATGGAAGTCGAAGTGCGAGCAAGTTCTAATGAAAGCTAAATATGTGTTTGCCAACAACCATCAATTACTTGCAAAAATAACTGAATATGAAAATGAAATAAAATAATTATGGGAATATTTGGATTAGGGAAAAGCGGTGGATTAATGAATGTAATCCGCTGCGATCAAGAAGATTATTTGGTGTGGAAATGGAAGCCTGAAGGTCAGCCTGTTAATTCTACTTCTCGAGAAAACTCAATTCGTTATGGAAGTAGTCTGAGAGTTAAAGATGGTGAGGTCGCAGTGTTTGTATACAAGCAAGGTGATGGCTCTGTACAAGACTTCATTGAAGGTCCACACGATGATATACTTAAAACAGCCAATTTTCCAGTACTTGCGAACCTTGTTGGTGCTGCATGGGGCGGTAGCTCTCCCTTTCAGGCTGAAGTATATTTCATCAATATCCAAGGAAATAATCAAATAAAATTTGGTGTTCCGTATTTTGATGTATTTGATCCACGTTTCCCAGATCATGGCGTACCTGTGGCTGTGAGAGGGACGATTACTTTCAATATTACAGATTATCGCGGGTTTATTAAACTAAATCGGCTTATCAACTTTGAGTTAGACCAGTTTTATAAACAGATAAAAGATGCTGTGGCAAAGTATGTAAAGGGAATTGTAATGAAAGTCCCAAGCGAGATGGGTATCCCTTTGGTACAGATGGAAAGAGAAATTCTTAGTATCAATGATAAAGTTGAAGAATACCTTAAGAAGAGGCTTGAAGGTGATTTTGGCGTCAACATGAAAGGATTGGATATTTCAGATATTGATGTTGATAAAGATAGCCCTTATTACAAGGAATTAGAAAATGTAACCAAGAACATAACAGCACGAACTACTCAGGCACAGGCTGATGTAAACATTAAGAATCTACATGATACGCAGCGTATCAATGCTGAAAATATGGAGGAAACACTTCGTATTCAGCGTGAAGAAGCCCAACGTGCTCAAAGACTTCAAACAGAGACAAATTTCATTGGTGCTCATTCTATAGATGTTCAGGCTGATGTGCTGAAAACAGGAGCTCAAAATCTTGGACAAATGGGTACTATGAATATGGGAGGAGGAGCTGGTGGCGGAGGCTTTAATCCTGCAGGTATGATGACGGGGATGATGGTTGGAGGAGCCATGGGCCAACAGATGGCCGGTATGATGAATAATATGGGGCAACAGATGCAAGGTGGAATGAACACTCCGCCACCAATTCCCAACGTACAATATCATATTTCTATTAATGGACAGCAGATGGGTCCTTTCCAGATGCCACAATTACAGCAAATGGCTCAGACGGGCCAATTGACTCAACAGACATATGTATGGAAACCAGGTATGGCAAATTGGGAATTTGCTGGCAATGTTCCAGAATTAGCATCTTTATTTAATATCGGTACACCACCTCCTCCACCAAGTCCTATTGTTTAATTATATTAGCAAATCACATGAAAGAGTATAAACCAAATCCGTTAGGTAAAGGAAATAACAAACTATTTCCACCCATAATTGAAGTTCACGAGGATGGAGTTAAATTTGTTCAGCAAGGAGTCTTTAAAAGCGAAGAATTTCTTGTTCCATTTTCAGAAATATATGACATCTCTATAAGTACCCCGCTGATAGGCTTTGCTTCTATCAGAATATATGGTGGTAAGTTTTCAGGAAAAGGTGTTATTTCTGGTTTTAATAACTCTGAAGTCAGAGAACTGAAAGAGCTAATTGAATTAGGGAAAAAGGATGCTCAGAAATTGAAGTCAGTACTTAATGGTACTCTTAGTCTTTATGATATTGGGGATGATGAGGAAGAAGAGGAAAAAGAGCATGAGGAGGAAAATGATATTGAGGACGGAAAGGAAGAAGATTTTGAAGATATAGTTGATGACAATAATGAAATAAAAGAGAAGAAAGATATAACTGAGTCTGCGAAATCTGTGGATATGTCAAAACCTTCCGGACCACCTCCACCACCTCCCACCTTTGCCTTCTATGCACTAATAGACAATAAGCAGTATGGACCATATAATAAGATTCAATTCAAACGATTGGTGGATAATGATATGGTTTCAGATAAGACCTTGGTATGGAAAGAAGGTATGGACAATTGGGCACCTGCAAAAGATGTTCCAGAAATGGATGAATTCTTCCCTCAGAAGAATACATCAATACCCCCTCCACCACCTCCATCTCCACAGGGACCACCACCTCCTCCGATAGGTTAATTTAATTATATGAAGATATGGATGACAATAGTTTCTTTTCAATGGATCGTCTGATAGAGTTTGGCCTAGGAATGGGGATAGCTCGACAGATGGTCAATGTGATGAATCAGAGTATGCGTTCAATGTATGTTCCTGGTTCTATGCAATCAATGTCTCAGCCTACACAGAGTATCTATTATGTAGCGATAGATGGAAATGCGGTTGGACCTCTTAATGACAGTGAATTGTCTCAGTTGATTTCACAAAAGAAAGTGAATAAGGATACTTTGGCATGGGTTCCTGGGATGACCACATGGCAACCTATAGAGAAAGTTCCAGCCGTATTGAAAGTTATAGCATTAACCCCTCCACCGTTGAACGTATGAAAGTAAATTATGTGTTACTTCTATTGACTATAGTCGTTTCAGTTTTAATGGGATATCTAGTTTATTCCGTTGCAGGAATCGATCCGAATGCACTATTGGCTGGCATTATATCTACGGTGTGTTTTATCTGTACGTTGATTCCCGCTTTCGCCATGAAATATGAAACGCGGGCTTTGTCTGTCAATCTTCGCACACTCTCTATGGTAGTATTTATCCTGATGCTTATCATTCATCTTGCTTTTGCTGCCATTTTGATTAAAATGCCATATTATATCATCATAAATGGCCTTATTCTTTGTGTTTATTTTGGTATTGCATATTCTATTAACTCAACTAAACAATATTGATTATGAAAAAGATCTGTTTGCTATTCTTTGTGCTTTTAAGTGCATCGCTTACATCTGCACAATCTTCAATTATCCCTGTTAGTGAAATGGTAAAGCTTTATAAAGCTCGAAATTTCCAATCTGCATCAACTACGCTAGAAAGATATGGGTTTAAGTACCAAGGATATGAACCGTTAAGAGGTGGTGATTCAAGGCGTACTTTCTCAAAAAACTGCATATTAGAGGATGCCGCTTTAAGTATAACTAGGATGGGGGCCAATAATTCTGGCATTATTGTGTGCTGTGACTATGATAATTATAACGATGTCATGTCAAACATCTTTGAAGAAGTATATAATCAAACTAATATAAATACATTACAGAAACAAATTACGACATTAGGATATAAGAAAGGTTATTCTGCCAGCAATGGTCAATTCTATGTAAAGGATTCTAACTCACCTGTGCTTTTGCTTGTTGATGGTGATAGATTTGGATATAAGTTCAAAAAACTATCAATCTGGTCATATGCTGGATATGATGCAAAATATGGAGAGAAGAAATCCGTAAATGCCAATGCTGTGGATCTTGGGCTAAGTGTGCTTTGGGCTGATAGGAATATGGGGGCATCTGATATTGCAGATTATGGGAAGCTCTATTCCTGTCCTTTTTCATATTGGGCAACGGGAGATGCAGAATATAGTGGTAATAAAGATGACAAAGCAAAAAACGAGTGGGGTGGAAATTGGAGAATCCCATCAAAGGCAGAAATTCGAGAGTTGTGTGAGAAATGTAGAAAGACAATTGTAACTTTATCAAATGGGGTCGTTGGACTTAAATTTGTAGGCCCAAATGGCAATTCTATAGTACTTCCTTTGTCTGGAGAGGAAGATGATAAAAGAACAACGAAAGCAGGAGATGGTGGTCATTATTGGACATCATCTTTCCGTAACTATATGCAGATATTGTCAATTACTGCTAATGGCAATGTAAATTCTAACGATTTCTCGCCCAGAACAACTTATTTAATGTCAATACGCCCAGTTATGAACAAAGATAAGAATTCTGCTTCATCTTCGACGGGCCAAGCAACTACTCAAACACAAAATAAACAAACAACAGTAAAAGATGAATTGTTAGAGAATGCACAAAAAGGAGACAAAAACTCACAATATGCTTTGGGATTAAATCTCCTAACAGGTACTAGTGGTTATAAAAAGAATATGGAACAAGGATTCTCCTGGATGCTAAAAGCAGCCCAGCAAAATCTCGCGAAAGCCCAGGCTGTTATCGGAGAGTGCTATCACGATGGATATGGTACACAAGTGGACTATAATAAGGCTGTTTTTTGGTATACAAAAGCTGCAAAAGGTGGTGATTATAGAGCACAATGCAATCTCGGAAAATGCTATCTAAATGGTGAGGGGGTTGCCAAAAACAAGAATACAGCAATATATTGGTATAAACAAGCTGCCAAGAATGGCAGTGATGCTGCAAAACAAAATCTTAGAGATTTAGGTGTTTATAGTTATTAAACGTATAGATTATGAAAAAGAGTTTATTTGCATTGATGGCAGTAGCAGCATTAATGTTTTCCTGCCAAAGTGGGGAAAAAGCCCCAATGTTTGTGAAATTATCAGCAATCCCATTTGCTATTGAGGGTACCCATGCTGATCTAGTGAAGGGCGCATCAGCTGAATGGCTGTTCCTCCGTGATTCTGTAGCCAACGAAGAAACTGATACTATTTATAATGTAACAGTTGATGCAAAACTGAGTATTGAGAAGGCATTTGATGCAGAAAAGATGGACACATTGCCGCAATTGAAATTGTATTCTCAAACAGGCGAAGAAATTATTGTTATGGATGTTCAAGATACAGCGTCTATAAAAGATTTCTTAGGCTACTATCTTAAAGAAAAGGTTGGCTCTGTGAAAGAAATCCGCTTTATGGCAAAAATCAGCAAAAGCAAGTTCCTTCAGTTGGCACAAGCAAAACAAGCTGTTCTAACCCACTTCTCAATGTTTGATCCTGAAGCAAATGCGGATCCAGAGATATCAAAGATGATAGATGAATACGAAGGTTGTTGTAATAATGCTAAGGAACTTCTGCAAAATGGCATACCTGCAGGTTCTTCAACCATGATGAGACAATTTGGCTATGTAGAAGATTGTGAGGCATCATTAAAGAAAAAGGAAAAGTTGATGACACCTGGACAACTGAAGCGCTATAAGGATATTTCTAAAGACATTCAAAAAGAAGTAGCTAAGTACGATTTCTAAGTTTATGCGAAGAGTGTTTTCGTGCCTGATTGTACTTTTACTAGCTACAACGGCATTAGCACAATCCAATAATCAGTCGAGGTCGATCTCGTATATCGAGACGACTTCGACATGGATTCATATCTACGATGAGAGAGGTAAGGAGTACTATACTGACGACCGTGCCCGCTTTGGGGATGTGGTAGGGTATAGTTCCTCGTTCTTCATCGTGAAGCGAGGCAGTTTCTATGTGCTGTATGATGTGAACATCCGCCCACTGAACACTTTGTCGATTTCTAATGTTGGCGAAATCCTTTCTGTGACAGGAGATACGTTCACTGCCAAGAAGTACTCGTTTATCACTACCTATGACAAAACGGGGAAAAGACTATACACAAAAACACAGTCACCCTAAAGTATAACCAAAATTCCCCTAAAATAAGCGATCCATGATTAATAATTGTCAAATTAGTCGTTAGAATTCATTTTAGGGTAGAGATTATTTGGAGATTAGGAATAATATCCGTAATTTTGCAAAAATTTCGGTGCGAATAAATGTTAATTAAATCGCAATATGACTATATCACAGATAGTTGATGAAGGGTTATTGTAAGATCAATAAATATCCCCAATCGCTATGACTGGGGATTTATTTTACGCCAATTATAATTGGGAAAGCAAAAACTGAATGAGCCCCATATACCTAATGCCATTATCATCAGTATATTCGGCTATGTCGTTGCCTACGATAACAATTTTCCTAAAACTGTCGCCAATCTTCTGGAGTGATTTCAACTCCTGTTGGCGTTTTTCTTCAGAGTCTAAGGCAAAAGCCGACTGGATATAATACTTCTCCATACCATTAGTAGCGATAAAGTCAATCTCATACTGGATGTACTGCATCTTTCCATCTCGCATCTCTCGTGACTCCACGACCCCCACATCAACTGCAAAACCTCGCATGCGGAGTTCATTGTAGATTACATTCTCCATGATGTGCGTGATCTCCTGCTGACGAAAATTCAGCTTAGCATTCCGCAGTCCTATATCAACAGCATAGTATTTCTTGATGCTCTCATAATACTTATTGCCCTTGATATTAAACCTTAGGGCTCCCTCAAATAAAAAAGCCTCTTCAAGATAAGTGATATAACTGGCTACGGTTTCCTGGTCAATCTTAACTTTCTGCACGCTTTTCATTACATTGGAAATGCGATTCGGATTAGTCAATGATCCTACGGACGAACAAAGCGCATCAGCCAGGGCGGAGAGTGCCTCACGATTCTTCACATGGTGACGCTCAACCACATCGTCAAGATAGGTTTTGTTCCATAGTCGTTGTAGATAGGCAACTTTCTGCTCTGGAGTACGCTGACGAAGCAGACCTGGCATTCCGCCATAGGTATAATATTCCTTCCACAAATCACTTGCAGGCTCTGTGCGGTTAGCACAAAACTCCTTAAAAGAGAACGGCCATACTCTCACTTCATCGCCTCTCCCTCGAAAGATAGTTTTAATATCAGATGACAGGAAATGGGAATTACTGCCAGTGATATAGACGTCGATATTGTCTTTCTCATTCAGACCATTGACGATTTTCTCAAAACCATCCACCTCCTGCACCTCATCAAGCATAATATAATAAGGAGTTTCGTTGGAGGTAATGCGGCTATACAAATAGCTCTTTAAGTTCTGGCGATCAGTCAAGTCATCAAATTCCTCTTCATCATCGGTATCAAACGACACGATAATGATATGATCTTCAGCAACACCTTTCTGCAGCAAATAGTCTTTAAAGATTCTCTTCAGCAACCACGACTTGCCACTACGTCTTGGGCCAGTAACAATCTTTACTTCCCCATTGTCCATCCTGTCAATTAACTGACGAAGATAGGTTTCTCGTTGTACATATTGTGCCATTCTATTCGGAATTTTCTGCAAAATTACAATAAATTCCGAATACATACAAGCTTTTATTCGGAATTTTCTGCAAAATTGCAATAAATTCCGGATAAATGTCTTCTTATAAGGGCGTGTAACTTTATGTCAGGTATTCCAATATAACCTCTCCCTATATCTTCCAAAACTCCTTTAAACACAGGGGTATTAGATAGGGAGAGGATTATTCAACCTCTCCCCCATCCTCTCACTCAACCTCTCCTTAGATCCCCTCATTTTAATATTCGAAAATTTAGTCCATATTAGTTCTTAAAAGGCTTGGAGATATGAAAACTTTTTTGTATCTTTGCACTCGGATAGACACCAAGCGTGGTGTCTTGCCCAACAAAACTTTATCTTAACAACAACACAAACAACAAATGACACAAAAAAAGATTTCTAACGGTGAGGCTCTCGGAGCTTCACAGGAAGGTGTTCTCGCAGTAGAGCAATTCCTTCATGACAATTACCTCTTCCGTCGCAATGAGTTGAGCGGAAGGGTAGAGTTCTTGGACAAGCCAAGCGGCAGAGCCGAGCGTGCAACCTTGCCTGCTAATGGCACAGCAGATGACGGCGCAGACGAGAGTCAGCCCATCTATCGGGTGCTGACACAGGAGGCGCTGAACAGTATCATCATCCGTGCCAAACGCGAGCAAATCTGCGAGAAGGGCAGTCCGAAGACGGACATCATGGAACTGGTACGTTCTGAAGAGGTACGCGCGTATAACCCTATCCGCGAGTTCCTCGAGAACCTGCCTCAGTGGAACGGACAGAACCATGTGGCTCGGCTCTTCAGCCGTCTGCCTGGCATCAGTACGGAGCAGCACGACTTCCTGGCTGTCTGGCTGCGCTCAACGGTTGCCCACTGGCTCCAGATGGACACGCTTCACGGCAATGAGTGCGTACCTACGCTCATCGGAGCCCAGGGTTGTGGAAAGTCAACCTTCGTCGCACGCCTACTGCCAGTGGAACTGCGCCAGTACTATTTGGATCACCTGAACCTTTCGAACAAGTTCGACAAGGAGATGGCACTGACCAACAACCTGCTGGTGAACCTCGACGAACTCGATGCCATCCGTCCCAGTCAGCACGCTTCCCTGAAGCAGACGCTCTCGAAGAGTAAGGTGAACGGCCGCCCCATCTACGGCTGTGCACAGGATGACCGTCCTCGCTACGCCTCGTTCGTAGCCACGACGAACAATCCTCATCCGCTGTCGGATGTCACTGGCTCGCGACGCTACATCTGTCTGGCCATCCCTCATGGACTGTATATCGACAACAGTGGTGAGATCGACTACGGACAACTGTACTCTCAGGTGCTCCATGAGATCCGTGACCTGAAGGCGCCTTACTGGTTTAACAATGAGGAGGTGGCCCGTATCCAGGAACTGAACCTCGAGTTCATGGGTGAGAAGGACATCGCGGAGATCGTCGAGACTTGCTTCCGCAAGCCTGGGACGCACGAAACAGGGAAACGGATGAACAGCACGGATATCCTGAAGGCGATTCGCAAAGAGTATCCCTCTATCCCTAACACCATGAGTTCGAGGGTCAGTGTTGGTCTGGCGATGAAGGGGCTGGGCTACGAGCACACAGAGTGTAGTCACGTTAAGTACTATCGTGTAATTCCCCTCAAGGCTGCCTGATCATGAGGGGGGAGCAAAGGGAGAGGTTAGGGAGAGGTTGTCTCAACCTCTCCCTTCTGTATGCCCTTTGTTTAACGGCATTTCCGCGAAATCAGGGAGAGGAGGAGGCTTGACGGGCATAGACCGCTTTTGCGAAAATTAGTGCCGCTTTTTGATCAATACCCGGCCCTTTTCGCGCAAAAAGGGCCACGAAATTTTCCTATAGAGCCACGAAATATTTCTATAGGGCCACGAAAAAAACAAGAGGTGCTTCTAAAAAGAAGTACCTCTTATTAGTTCTTGTATATCCTTCAGTGATTAGGGAAGGCTGATAGCCTCAGAAGGACAAACACTTGCGCATGTGCCGCACTCTGTGCATGCATCTGCATCGATCACGTAGCGCTCTGCACCCTCAGAGATAGCCTCAACGGGGCACTCACCTGCACATGTTCCACAAGAAATACAATCTTCTCCAATTACGTATGCCATAATTCTAACAAATTTAAGTTGTTAATACTGTTATTACTCACGTTTGAGGATGCAAAGATAAGACATTTTTCGGAATATACCAAACTTTAGGTAGGTTTTTTAATAATTTATACGATGTCGAAATAATCCCAAACATAATAACCAGACATTTTCTGCGTTATTAATTACAGATGAAAAGGAAATCGATCATCACCATGATGCTGCTTCTCCTGGCTGTGACCAGTCAGGCGCAGACCCGTAAGATCCAAAACAAACCGTATATCGACCTGCGTCCCTTGCACTTCGGTATCCTCGTGGGCATGAACATGCAGGACATCGAGTTCCAGAACGTAGGGCCGCAGACTATCACGCTGGACGACGGGACGACACAGGAGAAGACGATCGTCTGCGATGCAGACCGTTGGAACAGCGGCTTCAGTGTGGGTGTGCTGGCAGACCTGCGATTGAGTCAGCACCTGAACGTGCGCTTCACGCCTACCATGCACTTCGGAGCGAAGCACCTGACATTCCGCAACACGACGGATCTCACCCCAGAGGGCAAGCCGACGGAGGTGACGCAGGACATGAAGAACACCTACGTCTCGTTCCCCCTCGACCTGAAGTTTTCGGCTGAGCGCTTCAACAACTACCGGCCTTATATGATGGCGGGCATCAATCCAATGGTCAACCTGACGAGCAAGAACCAGGAATACATCCAACTAAAGAGTTCTGACCTGTTCTTTGAGGTGGGTCTGGGCTGCGACTTATATCTGCCCTTCTTCAAACTGATACCAGAACTGAAGTTCTGCTACAGTCTGAGCGACGCCATC
>ERZ809472.190-NODE-190-length-16614-cov-7.955553_pt1 | contig 16614 bp, 12 predicted proteins | sample MGYA00521274_ERZ809472 | MGnify/ENA primary metagenome ERZ809472 (study PRJEB31581, sample SAMEA3312791) | metagenome | study: EMG produced TPA metagenomics assembly of the PRJEB8939 data set (Metagenomic analyses of Rumen microbiomes reveals... | reverse complement strand
AGAGAAGATCCCCGAGTTCATGGTGTTCAAACTCAACGACAAGTATGCTGAGGCTTCCTTCTTCGGTGATCCTGAGATTGCTCCTCGGCCACAGGGCTTCCCCTTCTAATAATTGATAATAAAAGCGCCGGCTTACAAGTCGGCGCTTTTTCTTTTTTATGGTTTCCTACCAATCCACGTGAGTTTTCGCCAGAGACCTTCCAGTGGGCCGCGAGGATGACTGCTAAACCAGAAGCGTGCGAAACTGTACTGGCCAATGACCATCGCAATACCTACGAGGACGGCATAGGTGATGCCCAACTTGTAGTAGCAGGCCAGACCGTAGCCGCAGAAGATGAAACAGCCGATGATGGATTGCAACAGATAGTTGGTGAGACTCATGCGGCCAAAGATGCACAGATGATGGAGCACACTGCGCACCCCCTCGAAGGCATACCACGCAGAGACCACTGCCGATACGATCATCAATAGGATAAAGAGGTTATAGATAGGTGAGAGCCATGAGGCGATGGCTTCATAGTTAACAAGACTCAGGATGATGACAAGTGCTGTGGATATGCAGAGGATCGTGTGCCAGATCTTCAGGTTATTGCCCTCATCATAGAATAGCCTCTGACGCCCCAACTGCATGCCGAGGATAAAGAGACAGAGCAACTGTGTCAGGCGTCCGCTGAACACGTTGAAGCGGAAATTCACCTCAAAGCCGTAGCGCAGGTTAGTGAGGGTGTTCTCCCAGAACGTGCCGTGCTCATGCGCGCTGTTGATCTTGCCATAGAGTTCCCACATGGTGGAATGGTCCATCGTGGTGCCTGTCAGCAGGCAGTATAATTCCACAGGCTGGATGGCCAGTAGACCGATGATACACCAGACGGCTCGTGACGGCAAGTAACTGATAGGGATGAGCAACAATCCATAACATGCATAGAGCATTAAGATGTCTCCGTCGTAGAACGCCACGTTGATGATACCAAACATGAAAAGCAGGCACATGCGCCAGGCAAAGCGCCCAGAGAAGTTGCGCCCTTTCTGCTGCTGGTTGTCGTTCATGATGAAGAAACTCAGGCCAAAGAGCATGGCAAAGATGCCGTACATCTTGCCAGAGAGCAGCCACGCTAAGACGTTAGCCACCGTCTGGTCGCTGGGTAGTGCGTGAAGGATGGTCTCTTCTGTGAAGATGTTGAAATGTTCTACGGAGTGATACAGGATGATGCCTGCCACAGCGATGCCTCGCAAGGCATCAGCCACATCGATGCGCGTGTTGGGGAGAAATCGGGTCTTGTACATTACTGACTATTTCAATTGACGTTGCAAAGATACAAAATCTTTTCCTGTTCTGCAAATTTCCTCACTATCACACTGCCGCTGGCCTGATGGGTGGCCAAAATCAGTACTTCTGCGATCTGCACATGCTCAGGTGCATTGGCGGCATAGACGGCCACGTCGGCTATGTCGTCACCTGTCAACGGCTTGATGCCTTTATAGACATTGGCAGCACGATCGTTGTCACCACGGAAGCGGACATTGCTAAAGTTGGTCTCTACCAATCCAGGTTTCAGGTTGGTGACACGGATCGCTGTGTTGGCTACATCAATGCGTAGTCCGTCGCTCAACGCCTTTACGGCTGCCTTCGTGGCACAATAGACATTGCCTCCTGCATAAGCAGCATCGCCTGCCACAGAACCCATGTTGATGATGTGTCCACGATTACGCTGTACCATGCCTGGCACCACGAGACGGGTCATCGTCAGCAGACCCTTGATATTGGTGTCGATCATCGTTCCCCAGTCGTCTGGATCGCATTCATATTCTGGCTCTAATCCTAATGCCAGTCCAGCATTGTTCACCAACACATCTATCTCTTGCCACTCTGCTGGTAGTTTGCCGATATACTTTGAGGCCTTTTCTTGGTCTCTCACGTCAAAGGCCAGCGTCAATACTTCCGTACCTTTTTCCGTCAGTTCCTTTCTGATCTCTGCCAGACGTTGTTCGTTCCGTCCCGTCAGAATCAACTTATCACCATTCTCAGCGAACTTCCTTGCACAAGCCAGACCTATTCCGCTTGTGGCGCCTGTAATCAATACAATCTTATTCATCTTAAAGTCTTTTATCTGTTTTACGCTGCAAAGATACAAAATGTTTATGAAATAACATAATTTTATGGTACGATTACATTCTACTAAGGCAATCGACCAAAAAACAATCTTTTTCTTATAAAAGAGTCAGACTTACAACACTTTTTTGACGCCTGGGATCATTCTGATAATCCATGTCAGGAGGAAGGAGAATATGGTGGTGACGATGCCAATGAAGAGGAATTTACCAAAGGCCCCCATCCAGATACCATCCACGGCATTCTGCAAAATGAGCATTAAAATGAGGTGGAAGACGTATGCACCGTATGACTGGGCGGCGCACCACTGCCAGAAGTGGGAGGTGGCACTCACGCATTCACGGAACAGCCAGATCAGGCCGAAACTGATAAACACACACATCAGCGACTCGTAGATGCCAAACCACTCCCAGACAAAGGCGTTCCAAAATCCGCCATCGCGCAGGTAATTACCTGCTGCAAGGCCTGCGCCAATGAGTAAAGTCGAGAAACCGACACCATTGCTCATCTTCTCAAGCCATTGGAAGCGATAGGCTAAGATGCCTAAGACGAACATCATCACATACTGTAGATAGTGGGCTGGTTCCATCGGTAGGGGGATGATACCAAAGGGCCAGATCCAATGATCCTGAGGACTGACCTGACGGATGAGGTAACTGCCGACACCCATCAGCAGGGCGACAACCAACAAGCCGACAATCGTAGGCTTAGAGTTGCATTCCTGATCAATAGGCTTCACCCATTGACGTATCAGGGCGTAGATGAGGCAGAACACCAACAGACTCTCGACAAACCACATATGGCAAATCTCGATTTTCCCTGTCAGGATGCTGATGATACCACCAATGATGAGCAGTGGAATACCTAAGCGGAGTAGTTTCTTCTGTATAAAGACTTTGGTGCCTTGTCTGTCGAAACTCTTAGGTACAAAGTATCCGGAGATGAAGAAATAGAGCCCCATGAAGAAGGCGGCATTGGTAGAAAAGAAATGCCAGATCCAAGGCATGAATTCTGCTGGATTGGATGGGGTGTAGGCCCAACCGCCACCTTGACCATAAGCCTGACCTGCATGATGCATGATCACCAAAACTGTCAGGCAAACCTTCAGGTTATCGAGATAATACAATCGTTTCTCCATACGCTTCAATATTGTTCTATAAAATCTGTCACCAGAAGGAAAACAGGTTCGTAACTGGCGAAAACAGCGTGCTGCCAGTTGTCGTAAATGGTATGGTAATAGGGGAAGGCACTACCCTCCTGATTCTCGAGAAAGATGCAGGGCACATGACGTTTGGCAAAGGGATAATGGTCGCTGTTGGCAGCCAATGCACCTCTGTCTATTGATTTGAAATAATGCTTCTCATCATTGATCTTTTCAAAGAGTTGATAGCCACGCAGGCCTTCGTCGCTCACCTCACAATACTGTATGGGATTGTTGTCACCGATCATGTCGATATTGAAAAGATAACGTATCTGTTCCAGTGGTACGATGGGGTGTTCTGCGAAGAACTCAGAACCCCTGAGATTGGCATCCTCACCCGAGAAAGCCAGAAAATAGATATCATACGGCGGACGGTGCTTGGCATAATGGGCTGCTAACGTGACAAGGGCGGCTGTGCCTGAAGCATTGTCGTTGGCGCCAGCATAATACACTTTCTTGCCCAAGTTGCCTAAGTGGTCATAATGTGCCGTAAAGACATAGCAACTGTCGTGGCGTTCGCCTGAGACCTTTGCAATGACATTGAACAATTCATAGCCTTTGTAGAACTGGTTATCTACATCGAGGCGGACTGACTTCACCCCTTTGATAGCCTCAGGGGTAACCCATACAATCGGTTTGTCAACCACCTTTTCACCGTATGCCTTAAAGAATTTAATGGGCGATGTCCAAGTCTGGAGGAGTCCTGCATTCGTACATTCGCCTGTCTTCTGAAGGGGCTTAAATGCATCACGATGACGATAGGAGAACCAAAAATCGCAGCACACCAGGGCATTGGCATATTCGGGCTTCCGCAGATCGGCATACATCCGTTCGGCATCGAAGTTCAGGGTATCTACATGATAGACAGGGAATGTTCCGTGAACGCCAGGCGAGTATTCGCGCATGGAGAAATCGACACCCGCTTGTAGTTTTCTGCCATCGGCCCACATCTTCATCTTACCACCGAACGTGTTGATGTCAATGGTGAAAGGCTGGAGCGTGACCTCGTCCACGCCAGCCTTCATGTATTCCTTCTGCAGGAACCTGCCCGCTTTGTTGGCACCGTCCTTAGCATATCCGCGCCCTTGGTATTTAGAAGAACTGATCTCCTTAATAACTCGTTTGTAATGGGTCAGATCCTGTGCCTGAAGTTGGGTTGTAGCTAATGTCAGCAACAAGAAAAATAAGCGATGAATCATTGTAATCTTTTTATTTGATGCTGCAAATATACAATATTTCTTTCATTTACGCAAGTTCCTTATTAAAACTCCACGCGATAGGCGATATTCGGGAAGGTCAGCGAGGTGTATTTATCCACGATCTCGTGCGTCTTCAGGTCGAAGGTCTGCCCTTGGAATGTCTTCATCTGCAGATATTCTAAGATGAAGTGGTGCGAGGTGTGCTTCTTGTTGATGGTGTATTTCACGGAGAAAGCATAGCCCACGTTCATACCCATCTGGGCACTGTAGGGATCAAGCCCATCGACCTCTGGGATGGACTTATCTGGGCGCAGCATCACATCCTCGAAGGTGATGCCCTCAGGAATAGGGGTATAACGATCGCCACCCATCAGTGTAAGTCGTCCGTTGACACCAAGGACATTTTTCTTGCTCTTGCCTACCATCCATTCCTTTCCACCCAGGATATTCGTGATGTAGCCACGATCCTGGCGTGAGTGATGCCATTCGCCCTGGGCATCGCGAAACTCCGACTTAAAGATACTGGCAGTGAGCATGCCATAGAAGCCATCTTTCAGATAGCGCTCCAGCGTAAGGTCGATACCGTAGTTACGGCCTGCACCCTCGTTCACCAAGGCTCGATCCTGGAAGAAATTGCGATGGTTGATAATAGAATAGGTGGTGCCCTGCTCGACAGGTACGTCGAAGAGCCACTGCCAGTAGGGCTCAATTTTCAGCATGGCATTCTCGCCTAAGCGCTGGGCAAAGGAGGCAGAGATATGGTGCGAGCGCGTGAGTCCGAGATCCTCATTAGGGTTCTTACCATCCATCATGACGAAGTAGGTCTCTGTACTCTCCTTGCGACTGTTCAGGGCATAGGCCAGCGAGAGGGTGCTCGAGGACGAGGTCTTATACTGCACACTGACGCGAGGCTCTACGAGCCACTGGTTGTTCAGGTTGAACCACATTACGTTGACACCTGCCACTGTAGAGAATCGACGGCTCAGTGCCACCTTATGACTGCTGTAGAGGCGTGTCAGACCTGTGTTGCCTTTCGACTCATAGACGCGATACAGGGGACCCCCTATCTCATGGATCCAGTCAAGCCATGTGTTGAAGGCCAGGTGCTGGTGTTCAAAACCGTTCTGCATCGTATAACGTGATGAAATCTTTTGCTGGTGCTGGGTGCTGATGATAACGTTCCACTGGGTGTTACGACCGTCCATATCCGGTGTCTGTGTCATCAGTTCGTCGTAGTTATTTACGCCCAGTTTCCTGTAGGCGCCAGTATAAGCCACACTGGAGTGCAGGGTTCCGCCATTGTTAAAGCGATAGGTGTGGTTAAGTCCTACAGCACAGTTGCTCTGGCGCGACCAAGAGTCGTTCATGTCCCAAAGGGTCTCCCACTCCGATACGTCAGGCACCTCATTCTCGTAGTGGTCGAGAAGCCCCGTGAACCATACGGCGAAGGTACCCGCCTTCGTGGTGGGCATGTTCAGTTTGAAACTCAGATCCTGATAGTCGAGCGTCTCCTTCTCCATATTGATGGCGTGCAGTTTCTTGGCGATCTCCAAGAAACTATAACGGTAGTTCACAAGGTATGAGGCTTTCGAACCTTTGCCTAACGGACCTTCCGAGGCGAAGTCCACACCCAGTGTACCCACTTGGATGGCGTGCTCGTATTTGGTGTTGTTACCCACGCGCATCTTCATGTCGAAGGCACCAGAGAGGGCATTGCCAAACTCAGCAGGCATGGCACCTGTGAGGAAGTCGCTGTTGGCCAGCACCATACCATTGAGTGAGGTAAACACGCCACCTCCTGCCTCGGTGATCTCTGCAAAGTGGTTGGGGTTGTTTACCTCGACACCCTCCACGCGCCACTGCAGCATCTGGGGCGAGTTACCATGGATCGAGATACCATTGGTAGCACCACCAGTGGCCACACCAGCAAACATTGAGGCCGTACGGGCTGGATCGGCCATACCACCAGCATAACGGGTGGCCTCCTCAACACTGAACATACGGGCTCCCACCTGCGCCATCTCATTCAAAGGCAACTGTTTGTTCACACGGGGTTTGATGACCACCTCACCCAGTTCGGAGATGCTCTCGCGCATTTTTAACGAGAGCACCAGTTCCTTACCAGAACTCACCAGTTGTTCCTTCAGCAGCACAGGCTCGTAGCCGATATAGCTTGCCCTGACGGAGTGTCGTCCTACAGGTACATTATTAATTACGAAGTTTCCGTCAATGTCTGATACAGTGGCCAGTGTTGTGCCGTTCTCCACTGTAATCGTTACGCCGATCATGGGCTCTCCTGAGGCCACGTCGCATACTTGTCCGCGAACGGTCTGTGTGACTTGTGGGGTTGTGGTTGATTTCTGTGCGTCTGCCACTGCAGGGAAAAGAAACGTCACTAATGTTGCTCCCAAAAACAATCTTTTCATCTTACAATACTATTATTTATTTAAGTAATTCTCATATCGACTGCAAAGGTCGAAAAATGGTGATGCAACCCAGTTGCAAACAATCTTGTTGCCAATTCTTTTGTCTGTTTGACGTTGCAAAGGTAGGAATAGTTGCAATTACTTCCAAATTTCTGGGATAATCTGCGCAGTTTTGTGACCAATGGTGTCATTTTCTAAAGTATTTGTTACACACGAGATACAGCCTTTAAGATTCTTTTCGTAATTTTGTCCCCGAATCACTTAAAAACCAAAAACAGATATGAAGAAATTTTTCGTATTATTACTGCCGTTGATGGCATTTCTGGGCTGTACATCTCAGGAGCAGAGTAATGATTGTCCCGTCCTGACCGTTGAAGGCGGCCAGATCCAGGGTCTCTGTTATCAAGTTCCCGAGGTGGGCACCTATTATGCCTACAAGGGTATTCCCTATGCTGCAGCGCCTATTGGTGATCTGCGTTGGAAAGAGCCACAGCCCGTGGTGGCTTGGGAAGGTGTGAAGGATTGCACGAAGTATGGTCATCCCGGCTATCAGGCTGTTCACTATCCTGGTGGTTATACCACGGAATGGGGTTATGGTGATGAGGCTCCTTATAGTGAGGATTGCCTCTATCTGAATGTCTTCACGAAGGCAGCGGGACAGGCTGACAAGAAACTCCCTGTGGCCCTTTGGATCCATGGTGGTGGCTATCGCGAAGGCTGGGGCACAGAGCCTGAGTTCGATGGTAAGGAATGGGCCCTGAAGGATGTGGTGCTCGTCACCATCAACTACCGTCTTGGTATCTTCGGCTTTATGCCTTACGGTGAACTCTCTGCTGAGAGCCCTCATGGTGTCTCTGGCAATTACGGTATCCTGGACCAGATCCAGTCGTTGAAGTGGATTAAGGAGAACATTGCCCAGTTTGGTGGCGATCCTGATAACGTGACTATCTTCGGACAGAGTGCTGGTGCTGGTAGCGTCCGTACTATCTGTGAGTCTCCCCTGGCCCGTGGTCTGTTTCACAAGGCTGTCATCATGAGTGGTGGTGGTCTGAATGTGCCTCCAAAGGATGGTGAGGCTCCCAAACTCGCTACCCCGATGGCAAAGTTCTTCACTTATAACCCCACGCTGAAAGAGGCTGAGGCAGAGACCAAGAAGGTGATGGACTGGGCTGGTCTGACTGATCTTCAGAAGTTGCGTGCTGCCTCCACGGAGATTCTCTACCCCATGTGCAATATCTATAATATGGTTAACAAGAGTGATCTCTATGTCATGGAGCGTCCTATCGTTGACGGCTATGTGTCACTGAAGAGTTTCGACGAGGCTGCCCGTGAGGGATCCATCGCTGATGTGCCCTATATGATTGGTTATACGCTTAACGATCTGGGTTCGCTGGGTCCTGGTATCGCCGAGTTCTGTAAGGTTCGTTCCGAGCAGGGTGGTAAGGCCTGGGCTTACGAGTTCGCCCGTCCGTTGCCTGATGACGGTTCTCATCCTGAGGTGACGGAGCGTTTGAAGGGTGCCTTCCACTCCAGCGATCTCTGGTTCGTCTTCAAGTCTCTGGAGCACTGCTGGCGTCCTTGGACACAGGGCGATTGGGATCTCGCAGAGAAGATGCTGACGGCATGGACCAACTTTGCCAAGTACAGTGATCCTAACGGTGCTGAAGGTTCTGAGGGTCTTGGTTGGACACCATGGACGGCAGAGTCTCCGCAGTTCATGCTCTTCAAACTCGATGACAAGGATGCTGAGGCTTCTGCCATGGGCGAGCCCATCCTTCCTGAGTAGATAGATGGAATGATAGCCTATAAGATTTTTCTGATATCTTTTAGGCTGGTAACGATGAACGTGGGCGTCAGTAAACAATCACTGGCGTCCACGTTCCAGCGATTGAAGAGTAGGGCATCTATGCCTGAGTTAAGGGCGCCCATGATGTCGGTTTGTAGATTGTCACCAATCATGAGGGTGCTTTCACGATGGGCTCCTGACAGGCTGAGGGCATAGCCGAAGTACTGTGGTGAGGGTTTGTTCGCCCCTGCATCCTCACTGAGGATGATAGTGTCGAAGTAATCCCGTAAACCGCAAGCCGCCAATTTCTTATATTGTACCTCATGGAAACCGTTGCTCGTCATGTGCATCCTATAGCCGCGCTGACGCAGATAGTCCATGAGTTCGTGCGCACCTTCCACAACGCCAGATTTCGAAGAGCAGAAGTCAAGGAACTTATCGCTCATTTCCAGACAGAGTTGTTCCGTAACATCAAGTCCCTGACTGGTACTCAGTGGACGACGGAAACGTTCCACGATTAAATAGTCGCGAGAAATCTCACCTTTGGAATAACTTGTCCATAGGTCAATATTGGCCCGCCAATAGGCATCGTAGAAAATCTGTGGGTCAGGGAAAAAGCGTTCAAGATGGAAAGCCTCATACGTCTCCCGCAAGGCAATAACAGCGTTGCCGTGAGTGTCGTAGAGCGTGTCGTCGAAATCAATAAACAAATCTTTATATTCCATCATTAGTATATCGTCATCAGAATGCCCTTTTACGATTGCAAAATTATATATTTTTTGTGAATACCCGCATAAAATAGGTTTATTTTTCTACTTTTACGCTATAATTATGTATCTTTGCAACGTCATGCAGTCAAGATGAAAAGAATATTTGTTTTAGAGTTAGTTTGCATGGTTCTGCTGATGTGTAACTCATGCGTTCGGAGAGATAAGGCGGTATCAGATGATACAGCAAGTGCAGACAGTCTTTTGTGTCCGAAATATGCCACAGGCTACCAGGTGAAGAGTCAAGATGGCGTACGATTGGTAGATGTGGGGAAGGACTACCACTTCGCCTTGGTGACGACAGATGACGCGAAAGTACCTGAAGGCTATACGAAGGTGCGCGTGCCTATCAAGAATACCATCTGCATGACGGCTCTGCAACTGTCGAACTTCACCATCCTCGATGCCCACGATGTGGTAAAGGGACTGACAGGTACAAAGAACCTTTTCAACAAGGATATCCTCGCAAGAGTGAAAGATGGCCGTATCGTGAAGATCGGTATGGAGGGTAACTTCGATACAGAGATGGTACTGGCTGCTAATCCTGACGTAATCTTTATCTCGCCCTCTAAACGTGGTGGCTACGACGCCATCAAGGAGACGAGTATCACCCTGGTGCCACATCTCGGCTATCAGGAACTCGATCCCTTAGGACAAGCCGAGTGGATCAAGTTCGTGGGTATGTTTATTGGCAAGGAGAAAGAGGCTATCGAGACATTCGCTGGCATCGAGAGCCGTTACAACGAACTCAAAGAAAAGGCCAGTGCTGCTACGACGCGTCCTACGGTTTTGAGTGGTGAGATGCACTATGGCAACTGGCACGCCGTGGGTGGTAAGAACTATCTGGCACAGATCTTCCGTGATGCTGGAGCCGACTATGTCATCAACGATGAGGAGACCAGTGGTGAGAACTTAGAGTTTGAGAAGATGTACGCCCTCGCTGCCAATGCCGACTATTGGCGCATCCTCAACAGTTACCCTGGCGAGTTCTCCTACGAGGCACTCAAGGCCTCCGAACCTCGCAATGAACTCTTCAAGGCCTACAAGGAAAAGAAGGTCATTTACTGCAACATGAAGCAGACACCCTATTACGAGATCTCGCCTGTAGAGCCTGATCTGCTGCTGAAGGACTTTGTGGCCATCTTCCACCCTGAGTTAGTGGAAAAGGATTATCAGCCTACATTCTATTATCTGCTGAAGTGATGAGACGGACGTTACCAATGATATTGATACTGATGGTGGCGATAGTGGTTCTGGCTATCGTGAACCTGCTCATTGGCTCCGTAGATATACCTTTAAAGAGTGTCTGCCGTATTCTCTTTGGTGATGTTTCAGAATCCGAGATTTGGCAGAACATCATCTGGAAGTCGCGACTGCCTCAGGCTCTTACGGCTATTGTCGCTGGCGCAGGTTTAGCCGTCAGTGGTCTCCAGATGCAGACGGTTTTCCGTAATCCCTTGGCAGGGCCCTCTGTGTTGGGTATCTCCAATGGTTCTGCCTTAGGAGTGGCCTTCGTGGTGTTGCTCTCGGGCAGGATTGGTGGTGTGGCGCTGAGTCGTCTGGGCTATCTGGGTGATGCTGCCATGAGTGTGGCTGCCATCATGGGTGCCCTGGCAGTGATGATGCTCATTGTCTGGATCTCGCAGAAAGTGAAAGGTAACGTCACCTTATTAATTATTGGTGTGATGATTGGCTATTTGGCCAATGCCATCATAGGTGTCCTGAAGTTCCTGTCGCCAGAGGAGGATGTGAAGTCGTTTGTGGTCTGGGGTTTAGGCTCGTTCTCTCGCGTCTCTGGCGACGAGATGATCCTCTTCGTGGTGCTGATGTGTATCCTGCTGCCTTTGGCCTGTCTGTTGGTGAAGTCCATGAACCTGTTATTGTTGGGTGATCGTTATGCAGCCAATCTGGGTTTGAATATCCGTCGTGCCCGTATGCTGGTGATTGTCAGTTCTGGCATCTTGGTGGCGATTGTTACGGCCTATTGTGGCCCTATCATGTTTATTGGTCTCGCAGTGCCTCATCTGGCACGAGCCATCTTCCGTACCAGTGACCATCGTATTCTGATGCCAGCCACGATGCTTTGTGGCGCTGCCCTCGCCCTCGTCTGCAACCTTATCGCCAGAATGCCTGGCTTTGAAGGTGCCCTACCCGTCAACAGTGTCACAGCCCTTGTGGGTGCCCCTGTCATTGCAGCCGTCCTCTTCCGTCGTCGTAAGGACGAAGTGGGAGAATAAACCTATCCTTTATTTGTAGATATGACCATCATCATCAATGAGGAGGATGGTCAGTGAACCATTAGGCAGCAGGGGATCACAATGCTCTGCGCAATGGCGAATGATCGTATTGGCGAATGGCTGGAGTTTGTCTTGGGGAAGTAATTCCCAGAGTTCTCGCGCTAAGGTAATCTCGCTGATATCGAGATCACAACCAGATTCTTGAAGCATCTGCTGGATAAATTCTTTATCCATCGTGGCCTTACGGCTATGAGTGTCGAGATGACCAGCAGCCAGTTTGACGGCCTTTCCCAACATCACGCCAAGGGTGACATTCTTGATATCGAGTTCGTGGGCGATCTTCAGTGTCTCACCGATATAGTTGCCATATTCCACAAACGCCTGTTGGGGCAGGTCTGGATAGAGCGCTTTCACAAAACGCTCACTTTTGCCACCGCTATTAATCACCACACGCTCAGAGCCAGAGGCCTGCGCCACCGTCATACACTTACGGATACTCTCGATAAAGGCCTCTTCCGAGAAAGGCTTCACAATGCCAGAGACACCAATGATCGAGATGCCGCCCTCGATGCCCAGACGGGGATTAAAGGTGCGCTTAGCGATTTCCTTGCCCTCAGGCACGGAAATCGTAATGGATAATGGACAATGGATAATTGATAATTGCTCCAGATTCTTTCGGATCATCTCACGAGGGGCTTTGTTGATGGCAGGCTCGCCAGGCGGATAGTCAAAGCCTGGAAGCGTGAATCTTCCCACGCCCTCACCTCCAAGAATCTCGAAGGTCTCGGATGGTTTGACACTCGCCCTTATCTCCAATCCATTCGTGACATCAGGATCATCACCAGCCTCCTTAAAGACTGAGGCATAACCCTCCCCATAACTCACAGGCACAAAGATCGTCTCGCCATCAGGCAGGATAACAGGCACTTCCGATGGTCTCATAGAGGCTAACGTCGCAGCCACAGCCGCCGCCGTCGCACAAGTACCTGTCGTCAGTCCGCTATGCAGGGGATAGAACTCTGGCAACAGTTTCTCCACTGCCCGCCTTAATCCGTAAGGCCCGTTGACGATCGTAAACAGCCGAGGAGTCTCTGGCCGCTTTAAAGCGATAATCCTCATGCCTCGTTGCTGAGCAGCCTCCACTTTCTCTGGGAATCCCCCAGAAAGACCACTCTCCTTCAACAGCATCGCGTCAGCCTCTACAGGAATATCTTTCGGATCCTCATAATAGCAGAGTTGTTCCTCCCCAGCCCCTTGCTTCAGGGCTAAATCTATCGATGACTCCCTGTTGAGGATGCGATAAAAAACTCTGATGCCTTCAGCCTCCAATGGTTTCAGTTTGGCAATGCTCTGCACACCCGTTGTCGCCAGCAGACTATGGATATCACGAGGTATCTGGCTGTAGTCATCAATCCATGTGATCTCTGGATCGCGTTCAGGATAGATGCGCTCATAGCGGATGGCTGGGATATGGAGTGTTTCAGAGACCTGGGCAATCGTCTGGTGAAGTTGCGAGGCGAAAGGATGGGCGGCATCCACTATCAGACGGATAGCCTGCTCACGACAGAATGCCAGCATCGCCTCTTCATCCAGTGCACCGTCAATACGTTGCCCATGATGCAAAGTGATATCCTGTTCACCCGTCTTGGTGCTGTAAAAATAGGTCGTACCAGCCTCCTCCAGCACCTCTACAGCCTTGCGTCCTTCTGTCGTACCTCCGAATACCAGTATCATAATTCGCCTAAGGCATTGTTATTTGTTGTCGTATTCGAAGTAATCGCGACGGAGGGTAATCTCTGTGTCAACCTGCTCAGGCATGATACCTACCATCAGACAGCGGCCCGTGAGATCGTTGCCACAGGGCTTCAGATCAAGTTCAAGATAGGTATTCTCTCCAAGATCCTTACGGATGTGGATAGTCTCACCGTCGAAGGTCATCTTCGGATCCTTATAGTCTTCAATACGGTAGCGGTAGAGACTTTCGACTTTCAGTCCGTTGCTCTGCGGATCAGTGTTACCTGCTTCCAGTACAAGAATCAGTTCAGGCACGTTCTTGCCTACCCATCGCCATTCTCCCACGAGGCTATCAGCCGTAACGGGGAGGGTTTGGGCCTGTGCACTGCTGATAATGCGGAGCCCAGCCTCTTTCCAAGCGATGATACCACCTTTCAGGTTCACCAGTTTATAGCCTTTATCTCCCAGTTTGCCTGCAGCACCAGCAGAACGTCGTCCACTACGGCAATAGACGGCAATCTTCTTATCTTGAGGCAAAGAAGCCATAGCCTTCTCAACGAAGTCGCTTTGGTGATAGTCGATATTGATAGCTCTCTCGAGATGCCCTTCGGCAAATTCTTCAGGCGTTCTCACGTCGAGTACCACCACATTAGTATCAGCCACCAGTTCTGCGAATTCATTGACATCCGCATTTTCATAATTCCCCTGACCGCAAGCCGTATTCAGGCCTAACATAGTCAATAAACAAGTCAAAAACTTCTTCATATCTGTGTACATCTTTTATTTCTACTTAATCAAGATTTTCTGGGTGTTAGAATAGGCCAGAACGTCTGGCATACGCGCGTCGCCACTGATGACAACATAGCCGCCATTCGCCTCGTCGTTAAAGACATCTTCATTGTGCTACTCTGTTATTGGATTACGTTTGCAAATATAGGAATTAAAACTGAAAGTTCCAAATTATTTTTAAATAAACATAAGCATTGCCTTACATATGGGAGAGCCATTAACAATGATATAGGGTTCTTTGTCAGCGTTTTAATTTCTCCTCATAATAGGTATTCTAAAAACTGTGCACCATCCACACTGCCGTCGTCCCGACGTGAAAGATCAACTACGAGTGAGATGCCTCGCACATCTCCCACCTCTTTGGCAAATTCGCACGACTGAATACTGCGGACCACCCCAGATAGTTCTAACACCCTGATTGTCTTCGTGTTACGATAGTTCTTGACGATTGTTATCTTGATCATCTTATTTAGTTTTTGATCATTGACTACAAGGATATAAATTAAATTTCTAATTTCATTGAAAAATTGATAAAAAATGGGTCAACTATTCATATTTTGAGATACCTTATTGAGTATCAATCATTTACACTATGAATAGAGGCTCAAAAAAGAGAGCCAACTATTCATAAATTACCATTTTTATTGACAAAACAGACACGGGTATGAGTTACGCAAATAGTGTACCAACTTCGTTTCAATCTTTGGTACACTTTGTTTCTCTCTGTGGTACAACATGTTTCTCCAGGAGAAACAGAGTGTACCAATAGTTTGTGTGATTGAAAAACTACCTAAAATACAGATAGTTAACTGAAATTTATCGCTAATTCAGGTTTAAATTTTAGCCGTTTATGAATAGATAAGCATCTAAAATAGTACTCTATTCATAGTGTAAACTATTATATTACAGATATTTATCATCAATTATGAATAGTTGAAGCGTTTTTTGATATATTTTATTGGAAAATATTTTGTAGTTTCACAGAAAAGTAATAAAATCGAACGTTTATAATAATACATTGGTGACCCAGAACACTGATATCGTCCGAAAACGATTGAAAGTTTACGGACTTTTTCTTGGAAGTTTCGAAATAAATTCCTATCCTTGTAGACGATAGAGCCAGTCCGTTTGCGGACAGGGCGAGTCAAAGACATTGATGGGATCCAGAGGCTGAGAAAGCCATTTGTAAGGACAGCCAATGGGAAAGGAGTTTTCTAACGTTATTATCTGTGTATTCAAACTTCGCAAACTTGAATCATCGCACAGAGATAATGCAACGGAACGTCTGCGTGGGTAGATTATATCCGCGACTACACCTTGTTTTGATTGCTACTCATAATGGGTATTCTAAAAACATAGAGGAGATTTTTATGAAATGTCAGATGTAGTGAAAGACACCTACTGAATAATAGGAGGACAGGCGCTGCTACATGACCAAAGACGTTCAAACGCTTTTTTTTGTCCAAAGACTTGCAGTTCTCAGAAATATTCCTTATATTTGCACCGTCACTAATAAGAAACGCATCATGAGTGAGGAAATCAAAGATATATGAAATTCGTATATACTTATTTACAAAAGGTATAACGACTGATATAATAAGCATAATCAGACAAATATGGGGTTAAAAGTATGAAAGTAGATGCAGTAAGCGGTATTGGTTTTAGAAACAGTAATATTAATTTCGGGGAAAAGCAAAGAGTGCATGGGGGCGCTCCAGCAAGCAAACCGTCGAGGGGTGCTGATTTGGCAAAAGTTCCTGTAATAGTTCTTTTGGCTATGAATCCTGCGACATTGAACAGTAAAATTCCAACAATGCCTGAAGCGGATAATCCGAATAAGATTACAATTCTTGCAAATGAAACAACATCTTCAGACGCTGCAACCTATGTAATTGTACCGGAAGTTGAGGAAGTGGAACAATCTACTGCCCCGTATGGCTGGTTAAGTTTAAAACGATATAAAATTCAGAATGAAGTACATGGTAAATCTCCAATGTTTGAGTATGATATGCTTTTTGCTACAAGCACACTAGCAAATGGTGATTATACTAAGATTACGGATGTTTTTATTATAAAGGATCGCCAAAATCCATCTAATAATCCTTATACTCCTCCCCCAAAGGTTGAAAAATTATATTATCACAATACTGGTGACGGTAAAGAGTATTATGGTGCTTATGTAGCAGATCCCATTTCAGATAAAGATGGGAAAAAGAAATCTTTTATGCGTCATGAAATAAAAATAGATAATAATACTGCTAAGCAGATTATAAATCTTGTTAATGGAAATACAAAATGGGAAGATGCAACAGGTATTCGCCTTTTTGAGACAAAGTCATCACAAAGACAAGAAACTATTACTAGC
>ERZ809472.188-NODE-188-length-16637-cov-12.971535_pt1 | contig 16637 bp, 12 predicted proteins | sample MGYA00521274_ERZ809472 | MGnify/ENA primary metagenome ERZ809472 (study PRJEB31581, sample SAMEA3312791) | metagenome | study: EMG produced TPA metagenomics assembly of the PRJEB8939 data set (Metagenomic analyses of Rumen microbiomes reveals... | reverse complement strand
GCTAGTCACGGCTCTTCTGCATATTAGGGTGTGGGCTTACCGGTTCAGCTTCCAGGTTACACCGTCTTTCGTGTCCTTCACCTCGAAGCCAGCGGCGGCCAGGTCGTCGCGGATGCGGTCGCTGGTGGCCCAGTCCTTGGCGGCCTTGGCCTTGGCGCGCAGGTCGAGAACCATGTCGACAACCTTGGCGAAGGCCTTCTCGCGCTCTTCATTGGCCGTTGACTGTTGACCTTTGGCCGAGAGACCGAGGATATCCTCCGTAAAGAGGTGCATCACCTCGTTGAGTTCCTTCAGGCAGTCGGCGCAGATGGTGCCCTTGTGGTCTATCAGGCGGTTCACCACGGTGCAGGCCTCAAAGAGATAGCTGATGACCTGCGGCGTGGCGAGGTCGTCGTTCATGGCATCGTAGCACTTCTGGCGCAGGGCCTTCACCACCTTCTCCGTCTCGGGGTCACATTGCGGCGAAACCGCAATGCGCTGTAGGTCGGTGAGCGCGTTCTGCAGTTTCTCCAGACCTTTCTCGGCGGCCTGCAGGGCCTCGTCGCTGAAGTCGACGGTGCCACGGTAGTGGGCTGAGAGGATGAAGAAGCGGATGGTCATGGGCGAATAGGCCTTGGTGAGCAGGGGACTGTTGCCAGTGAAGAACTGCTCAAGCGTAATGAAGTTACCGAGAGACTTGGCCATCTTCTGCCCGTTGATGGTGAGCATGTTGTTGTGCATCCAGTATTTCACGACAGGATGGCCCATGGAGGCCACGGCCTGTGCGATTTCGCACTCGTGGTGGGGGAAGATGAGGTCCATGCCTCCGCCGTGGATGTCGAACGCTTCGCCTAAGTACTTGCGTCCCATGGCCGTACACTCGCAGTGCCAGCCAGGGAAACCGTCGCTCCAGGGCGATGGCCAGCGCATGATGTGCTCGGGCTGCGCCTTCTTCCACAGGGCGAAGTCGGCCTGGTTCTTCTTCTCGCCGATGCCGTCGAGCTCGCGGCTGGCATCCTTGGTGTTCTCAAGCGAGCGGCCGGAAAGGATTCCGTACTTATGCTGCTTGTTGTAGGCCTCGATGTCGAAATAGATGCTTCCGTTGCTCTCGTAGGCGAAGCCGTTGTTGATAATCTCTTGCACGAGCTGCTGCTGCTCGATGATATGACCGGTGGCGTGCGGCTCTATCGAGGGGCGAAGCACATTGAGTGCATCCATGGCCTGATGGTAGCGGCGGGTGTAGTACTCGGCAATCTCCATCGGCTCCAGCTGTTCCAGGCGGGCCTTCTTGGCGATTTTGTCCTCGCCCTCGTCGGCATCGTTCTCCAGATGGCCTACGTCGGTGATGTTACGGACATAACGCACCTTGTAGCCTAAATGCTGCAAGTAGCGGAAGAGGATGTCGAAGGTGATGGCAGGACGTGCGTGGCCCAGATGGGGATCGCCATAGACGGTGGGTCCGCAGACATACATGCCCACATGCGGGGCGTTGACTGGCTCGAAGCGCTCTTTCTGGCGCGTCAGCGTGTTATAAATAACTAACTTTGACATAGATATTATGAATTGATGGATTTACGTTTTTTCCATTTGCGGACAAGCATCAAGAACGTCCCTACTGGGCCATGATGGTGATAACGGTCGAGATGTCGGCCACATCCACCGTTCCGTCTTTGTTCACGTCGGCAGCCTTGCCGTAGGAGTTATCACCCGCCATGACGCTGATGATGGCCGAGATGTCGGCCACGTCGACCGTTCCGTCGCCGTTGACATCGCCGGGCAGACCGTCGTCGGCCAGGCTGCGGAAGTCGAAGAGACGGTTGTGCATGTTGCGCAACGGCAGTATCTGAGCCGTCGTCAGGGCGCGGCTGTAGACCACGATGTCGTCGAAATAGGCGTCAGGCGAACCCCAGAAGGAGCCGCGGCCCAGGTAGAACTCCTGGCTGGCGGCGAGATGGTCTACGATGAAATTGTAGTCGAAGGCAGAGCGGGTGGTGACAGACTTGCCGTCGAGTTCGCCGTTGTACTTGTCGTTCTTCGTGGCCGTACCGTCGATGTAGACCGTGATGCCACCGGAGGAAGACGTTGCCTTGCGCGAGAACACGACGGTGACGAGGTGCCACTGGCCTACGGCGATGTTGCCCGTCTCGCGTGTCTCAGGCTGGTTGATGTCGAGCCACTTGCCGGCATTGTCGTTGAAGCCGGTGTAGCAGTTTCCGGTCATGAAGAGCTTCGCGTTGCCATTGACGAAGGCGAAGAGCGCGTCCCAGAGGTTGTTGTCGGTGCGTTTCACCCAGAAGGAAATCGTGGCACCCTCGGGCAGGGAGTCGCCATAGAGCGGGTTGTCGAGCTTCACGTAGCTCTCTTTGTAGATGGCCCCGGCCTTGAGGTGAACGACCTTTTCTATGCGCATGGGGTCGCCGTCCTCCAGCTTGGGAGCGGTCGTGGTGCCGCGGCGTGCCAACGTGGCCTTCTGCTCTTCATTGAAGGTATTGGTGAGGCCCTCGTCGTCGAAGCCGTAGTGGGCCACCATGCCGTCGGCCCATCCGTCGGTGGGCTTGACGTTGTCCTCACTATAGGCTGTCACGGTGTAGGCCTGTTGCCAGTAATAGTTGGCGACGTCCATACGGCCGGTGAGCGTCACCTTCGTATTTTCCTCCAGGCCGTAGGGGTTGTACTTGCCGTATTCGGAGATGATGTCGGGGTGGCTGCTCGTCCAGGTGAGCGAGAGGTCCTGCACGCCGTCTACAAGGATGTCTTGCAGGTAGGCATCGCGGGAGAAGTAGCCGTTGTTGGTCACGGGAATCTTCTGGTTGTTCAGCTGCCAGGCAAGGGTGTACTTGGGGCTGTACTTGTAGCCCCAGACGTTTACGCCGCTGTTGGCCATGCCCGAGAACGTGATGGCCTGTATGCTCTTCTGGTCCATCTGCTCGTAGACGATGACGCCGTTGTAGGTCACTCCGCCTAACTTGATGGCGAGGTAGCTCGTTCCCTCTGTGCGGCTCCATGTGCCGGTATAGGCGCCGGAAACGCTGCCGTCGGCATTGAGGGTGATGCTGACGGGCGTCACCTCCTCCATGTTGGCATGGTTCATCTTGTACTTATGGATGAGAATCTGGTAGGTTCCGGGAATCTCTTCAGCCGGAACCAGCTCCTTTGTGGCCACATCGTCGTCGGTGATGGTCTCCCCGTTATACTCGAAGGGGGCAGCCACGAGCCAGCCGTTCTTGTTGAGGAACACCTGGTGCGTGCGCACTTGGTGGCCGATGGTCCCGTTGTTGAACTTCGTGTGGTAGACAAGGTAGGTACGCCCGTCATTGGCAGCGATGATGCTGTTGTGGCCCTGGGCACACTCGCCCACGGTCATGAACCCCCAGTTGTTGTAGGCTCCCATGATTTTCTCGCCTCGGTTGTCGGAGCCGGCACCATAGTTCAGCACGTACTGCGTGAAGATGGCCGAACGGTTTGAGGCGTCCTTGTAGGGGCCGTCGGGATTTTCCGAGCGGAACACGCGCATCTCGTAGCCGCCGTCGGGAGCAAAACCGCCGTAGCTGACGAAGAGGTAGTAGTGGTCGCCGATGTGTTCGATGTAAGGGCCTTCGCCAGAGACGTAGTAGCCACCGCCAATCTTCGTGCCGAAGTAGGGGTCGCTGGTCACGCCGTCGCTACTGCCATTGGTCGAGGGGTAGACGACATCGTAGTCGCGCAGACCGGTCTCCTCGTCGAGCTCCAGCATCCAGATGCCGCCGCTCCACGAACCGTAGACGAGCCAGAGCTTTCCTGCTTCGTCGTAGAACACGGCGGGGTCGATGGTGTGGGGCCATCGGCGGCCCCAGTTGTTGCCCACGTTGTAGCGCGAGGGCAGCGTCGACTGCGTGCCGAGCACTAACTCCAGGTCGGTGTCCTTGTAGCTGTGACTGCTGTCCTTGAATCCGCAGATGACCACCGGGCCTTGGTATTTGTAGGGGCCGGTGATGTAGGAGGACGTGAGCAGGATGATGCTCGAATGCCAGTTATCGCCGTTGATGCTGAGGTACATGCACCACTTCTGCATCTTTTCGTTCCAGATGACGTCGGGAGCCCACATGTTTCCATTGATGTCGTAGGCGGCATCGCTCTTTGCCGACCAGTTCATAGCATTGAACTGCGGGAAGTCCACTTCCACGCCACCCTTCTTGACCTTCTTCACCTCCGGCGTGACAAATGCCGACGAGTTGGTGTTAGGAGTCCACGTTGGGTTGGCTGGTGCCCAGTTCTGGAAGTCGGTGGTGTAAGCCCCAGCCTTGTGCGAGCCGAAGATGTAGTAGCGATTGGTCTTATGGTCAAAGACCACAGAGGGGTCGTGAACGCTGGTCCGCGACTTGGTAGTGTTCTTGTAAAGTGTCTTGGCCTCTTCGGCTGTCAACTCCGTCTGCGCACAGAGGGCACAGAGGTGACAGAGGGCGCAGAGAATGATAGTTAGTCGTTTCATCGTATTATTAGTTTATCGTTAACCATGCGTGTCATATATTGCTGGATGATGGCTTTCAGTTCACGTTCCATCTGCTGAATCTGTTCCTTGTCAGTCCGCGATGGCTGTTGGACAAGATTGTGTTCCATGAGCGAGTCCGTGAGGGCATAGACGGCACGTGTGCGCTCGCCGTCGAACTGCAGCACGTGGCCGTGTTTCACGTACTGGTAAATGCCGCCCAGGTAGTTCACAGCCCAGGTGTCGTCGGGTTCGGTGGCGAGCAGGTCGATGCCGAAGGCCACGTAAGGCTCCTGATAGCCCGTGAGTCCCATCACCGTTGGCAGGATGTCAATCTGCTGGGCGATCTTGGGCTGTATCTCGCCTTTGACACGTGTGGTGTCCGACGGCTCATATATAATAATAGGTGAACAGAAGCCGCCTAAGTCGGTCTGGTAGTAGGCGTGGTCGCTGAGGTTTGTGTGGTCGCTGGTGAGCACGAAGATGGTGTTCTGGAACCACGGCTGGCGCGAGGCCTCCTGGAAGAAACGGCCCAAGGCCATGTCGGTATAGCGTATGCACTTGTGAATGATGATTCCCTCCTCGGGGAAACGGTCTTGGTATTTCTCAGGAATCTTGTAGGGGTGGTGACTGCTGGCCGTGAATACGGCAGTCATGAAAGGTTCCGTCATCTCCGACATCTTCGCGCAGTAATACTGTAGGAACGGCTCGTCCCAGATGGCCCATAGGCCATCGTAGTCGTCGTGTCCGCCGAAGCGCGGGTCGTCCTCGTAGTCCTCGCGGCCATAGTATTGCTGGAAGCCGGTCTTGCGGGCGAAGGCCTGAAAGCCCATCGAGCCACGCTGGGCTCCGTGGAAGAAGGCGGTCTCATAGCCCTTCTTTGCCAGCAGGTCGGCGATGCCGCTCACCTCGTTCATCGAGGCGGGCGTGAGGAAGAACGGTTCCACGAACATGGGGATGCCGCTGAGGATGCTCGGCATGCCGTCGATGCTCTTCCTACCGTTGCAGTAGGACCACTGGAAAGTTGTCGAGAGGCCGATGATGCTGTCCACACAGGGGGTGTAGCCCTGGTAGCGTCCGCCCTCCAAATTCTTGTTGAGCGCACCGATGTATTCTCGGCCAAAGCTTTCGACGATGAGAACGACGACGTTCTTGGGATTACAAATCTTCTCTGACTCTGAAGATTGGGAAGTGAGAGGTTTGTGCTCGGGCGAGTAGGTTTCGTTTAACTCCTCCTCGTTAGTGAAATACTCGGGCACGGTGAACACATCCTTGCCGATGGTGCGGTAGATGGCGAAGGGCGTATTGAGCACGAGGGCCGCGTCGATGGGGCGGTCCACGTACTGGCTGGCATTGCTGATGGTGATGGGACGTACTGCCGTGGTGAAGCCCCCACGTATACCCGCTACGGCAAGCGGCGCGATGATGGCCAGCGAGAGGAGCATCTCAAGATAGTATAAGAAGATACCAGAAGAGGTATACACTCCCCTACCTGTAGGGAGGGGTTGAGGGGTGGGTCTGCAGGGGCTTTTGTACAATTTCCACAGCCCTGCGGCCACGATGATTGCCAATACGACGAAATACCAGTGATGCAGTGCCTCAATGCCGATGATGCTCCAGAGGTTGCCCTCGTTCTGGAACTCGGTGAAGACGGTCGTCGTGGTGCGGCGCATGGTGAAGGGGAAATAGGCCGCATCGGCCAGACAGAGCGACAGGCAAAGGGTGTTCACGCTGACGAAGAGCCACTTGCACATCTTCTGCCACCACGTCCAACGCTCTTTCCAGTGCAGGGGCAGTAGCATGAGTACGATATAAAGCGCATTGGTGACGAGAATGGCCGACGTGTCGAATACCAGGCCACCCTTCCACAGTTCCCACGACAGTACACTGGGAACACCGGCATCCTCGCCCGCAGATGAAACGAAGTAGCTCCAGTTATCAAGAAGATAAGCCACGCGGGCTATCTGGTAGACCACGTAAACAAGCAGCAGATTACACACCACCGCAAAGAGAGGACGGGAGGTTAGTTGTTTCACCGCTGCAAAATTAGTCATTATTTCTGAAACGACCAAAAACAAACCGTTTTTATTTGCGATTCCGTTCCTCCCTGACTCCTTAGACATTTTTTGTCTAACCTGAATTATTCATGGAAAACATAGAACGAACACCGCCGGGACTCCTGCAACGGAGCCTCGGCGGATATTATTTGACCTTCGGTTGAAATCGCTCACGCTCGGCAATCGATACAAGCATCATTGCGCTCGCTTAATCGCGATTTTCTGGGTGTGTAGGGGAAGATGTGGCGCGTCAGACGGTTACGCCTGTCCGCATCACCTCGCGGTAGAGCATCGAGTCCTCGTTGTCCTCCATGAGTACCGGCTCTATGAGTACGCTGACCTTCCGGATGTCACCCCACAGGTCGGCCGACTGTTCCCAATGGTCGGTGATCTCACTCCCCGGCAGGATGACTGCCACGTCAATGTCACTGTCGGGATTGGCAGAGTCCTTGGTGTAGGAACCGTACATCATGACCTTTGGCTCGGCGTGGTAGCGGTGGCGTATCACTCGCTTGTACTCTCTGACGGTGTCGAGGGCTTGCTCTCGTGTAAGCGTTTTTCTATCCATTGTGTTAGTTCTTTGGTTTTCTCGATGAAATGCTGGCTCACATCCCTGCTCAGTGTGCGGGCCGCAGCGGCCTTCTGCTCAGGGTAGCGGGCCTCGATGTACATGGGCTCGATGTGAGCGATGAACCGTAGTTGCTCCTCGGAAAGTTCGTCTATCAGCCCGCACACGTTCAACAGCCTGATATGGTTGTGCGTGTAGGGCGGGTCGTCGTCGTGCGTCGCCTGATAGTAGGCTCTCCAGCGACTGGTGGCAGAGGAAAGCGGCGTAGAGCCAGTAGCCGTTCGAGTGGTTCGACTCGGCCACCTCTAAGTCTTCGGCAGCAATCTCCAACCAGCGTCTTACAATGTCATCTTTGGCCATAATTCTCAAAAGTTTAGAGTTTCACGGTGCAAAGATACAACTATTTCCCGAAATAGATGTCTTTTTTCACACGAATTTTCGGAACAGCGAGCACAAAACCTGGTTGTCTCGTTTCCGTGCCACGGAAACGCTATTTTCACCGTGATTCTGCCGTTCCCGTCCGTCGGGAACGCCGCAAGCGGAGGCCGCGACTGAACGGACACCGCCGGGACTCCTGCAACGGAGCCTCGGCGGTGGATAATTTCACGAATTTTCCTTGACTATCAAGGGCGTAGCTAATTCGTGTAATTCGCAAAATTCGTGGTTAAATATAAAAATAAATGTGTTCACCTACTTAATTCAAAAGACAACATAGAACAAAAGTCGAACCGCACGAATAATTCCTTAATCCCGTATCGCCTTGGACGTTAAATATGCGAAAAGCGGGGGGAAAGGGTCAACCGCACAGCACGTAAAATGGTTCGTCACGAGGCTATTGTGCTCGCAATCTTGTCGATGTTCATGCTGCGGGCACTGGCATCGAAGATGTCCTTGTAGAGTCCACCCTGGGCATAGACTTCCGTGGGCGTGCCTCCCTGCACTACGCGGCCCTGCTGCAAGACATAGATCTGGTCGGCATCGATAATCTGACCGATGTTGTGGGAGATGATGATGACCGTGCGCCCCTGCTTGATGGCGTCGATGCTGGCTTTGATCTGCTCGGTGGCGATGGCATCGAGGCTGGCCGTAGGCTCGTCGAGGAAGATGATGGGCGGGTTCTTTAGGAACATACGGGCGATGGCGATACGTTGCTGCTGGCCACCACTGAGCTGCAAGGCCTGGGTCTCGAAACCGTGGGGTAGCGCGGCCACCTGGTCGTAGATGTAGGCCTTGCGGGCGGCCTCCACCACGTCGTCGTGCGTAGCCGAGGGGTTGCCGTAGCGGATGTTCTCCTCGATGGTGCCGTCGAAGATGTGGTTCTTCTGCAAGACCAGACCCACGTTCTCGCGCAGCCATTGCGTGTCCCACTGCGACAGTTCCACGCCGTCGAGCTTGATGCTGCCCTCCTGCGGGTTGTAGAACTTGTCGAGCAGGTTGACGATGGTGGTCTTGCCGGCACCGCTGAGGCCCACGAGGGCCGTAATCTTCCCGTTGGGTATGTGGAGCGTCACGTCGGTAAGCGCCTTCGTACCTCCAGGATAGGTGAAGTGTACGCCGCTCATCTCGAAGTCGCCCTTCACGTTGTCGGGCTTGTGGCTGCCGCTGGCCTCCACCTCGCCGTCGGCATGGAGGATGCCGAAGAAGCCCTCGGCATAGATGAGCGCGTCGTTCATGTCGTCGTAGATGCGGTGCAGCTGGCGGATGGGTGCGCTGACGTTGGCAAAGAGCATGACGTGGTACATAATCTTACCGATGGACATGCCCGGGTAGTCGATGAGCACGAGGTAGGCCGTCAGGATGATGATGAGCACGGTGCCTATCTGCTCGAGGAAGCTCTTCAGACCGTTGAAGAAATAGCTCTGCTTGCGCGTGTTCAGCTGTAGATCGGTCATCGCGCCTTGGATGGTGGCCTGGCGGTCGGCCTCTATCTGCTCACGGTTGAACGACTTGATGACGGTGATGCTCTCCAAGATGTTGAGGATGCCCTGGCTCACGGCCTGGTGACCGCCGAAGATGCCACGTCGGCCACCTTTCATGCGCGAGGCCTGGATGTAGGTCACCCAGAAGTAGATGGGCACGATGAACAGGGCCACGAGACCCACGTAGAAATTGGCGGCGAACATCAGTCCCAAGGCGAGGATGGCACTGGTGAAGAGCGGCAGGATTTCAATGAAGAAGTTGTTCACCGTGTTGCTCAGGCTCATGATGCCGCGGTCGATGCGTGACTGCAGCTTGCCCGTCTCGTTGCCCTCGCTGCTGAAGAACGCCATGCGAAACGACAGCACGCGGTCCACCACGCTCAGCGACAGGTCGCGGCTCACGAGGATGCGCATCCGTTCGCCATAGTAACGCTGGAAGAAGGTCACGACGGCACCCACCACCTCCTTGCCTAACAGGATGATGCTGATGACGGTGAGAATCTGCACGGCCTCTGCCCAGACGAAGCCCTCGGGCTGCTGCACCAGGGCGTTGATGGCATCGACGGCGCGGTCGAGCACCACGGCGTTTACCTGGGCCATGAGCGAGCCCACGAGCGTCAGTATCAGGGTGATGAAGATCAGCCACCGGTAAGGCAGCACGAAGGGCATGATGTTGCGCAGCAGACCCCAGATGGTCATTTTCGTTGCGCTGTTTTGGTTTTCGTTGTTCATAATCAAGTTAAAAAAATGCAGTCAAATTGTTGGGTTCAGGTCTGTTGCGTTTGCTTTTTTGTATTTTCTCTTGCTTATTTATCCAAAAAGGCTTGCTTTTTTGTATTGCTTATTGTCAGTATCGAAATTATTTGTTACCTTTGCCAGCGAAATTCAGAATGGTAAGAACAGTACTTTCTTATAGTCCGGGTATCAGGTAGCCTAAGGTAATTAGATTGCAAATCAGGTAACACCTGAAGGGGCTGGAAGTTTTCTTCCAGTCCCATTTTTTATGTTGGGGTCTCTTTTACGAATCCCTTCGACCGCCACTTGCCCGACCGCCAGCGGCGCACGAGGATGACACCACGGATGTTCTCGTCGAGGGCAAAGCCCACCCACATGCCCACGAGGCCGTAGCCTAAGGGAATGCCGATGACGTAGCTCAGGCCCACGGCGATGCTCCATTGGAAGATGACGCCTACGATGAATGGATAGACCGTGTCGCCTGTGGCACGCAGTGTGCTGCCGGCAAAGATATTGGCCGTGCGCCCGATTTCCAGGAACCAGTCGACGACGAGCACCCACACGCCCATGGCGATAATCTCCTGATTGTCGGTGAAGGCGCTGAGGATGCTACGCCCAGAAAATGCAAGGAGGGCCGAGCCGGTGAGCGTGATGATCATCGACCAGCGGAAAAAGTAGTTGCCGAGGATGTAGGCCGCCTGATGCCGCTGCTGTCCCACGAGGTGGCCCACAAGGATATCGCCACCCTGCGTGATGCTGATGCAGAAGAGGTAGACAAACATGACCATGTTGGCGCAATAGGTGCGGGCGGCCAGTGCATCGTTGCTGATTTGGTTGATGAAGTAGGTGATGACCACCTGCGACAGGCAGTAGGAGATGTTCTCGCTCATGGCGGGGATGCCTATGTGCAGCAGGTTCTTCAGCTCCTGCCAGGGGACGGGGCGGAAATAGCTCAGCGGGAAACGCGGGATGTGTACCTTAAAATGGATGGCGGCGAGCAGCACCATTGCGATGGCACGACTGGCGGCGGTAGCGATAGCGGCTCCTTCGACGCCCATCTGCGGACATCCCCAGCGACCGAAGATGAGCGCGTAGTTGCCCACGATGTTCAGGATGTTGACGATGCCCGTCACCACCATCGGGTAGACCACTTTGTCGGCACTGCGCAGCGAGGCCGAGAACGTCAGTGACAGGGCCTGAAAGAACGACAGCGCGCCCGTCAGCCGCAGATACACCAGTCCGTCGCCCATCAGTTCCGGACGCAGGCCCATCAGCAGCATCAGTTCCTCGGCATAGCAGAAGAGCAGGGCGCTGACCGTCAGTCCCAGCGCCAGGTTCACGACCAGAGCCATGCCCACCACCTGCACCACCCGCTTGCGCAGGCCAGCGCCGATATACTGGGCACAAAGGATGGCGGCACCCATCGAGAAGAACTGGTAGACGAGGAACACGAGCGACATCAGCTGGTTGTCGAGTCCCACCGCCGCCACGCTGTTGTCGCTGTAGCGGCTCAGCATCACCGTGTCGACGGCACCTAACAGCATCACCAGTGCCATCTCGATAAATACCGGGACGGTGAGCACTTTCAGTTGTCGCTTGAGGGAGTGGTCAGACATGGAGCTGCATATTTGGGTGCAAAAGTAATGCTTTTTCTTGGAATATAAGTATTTTTATGCAAAAATATTTGGCTGTTAATTCCATTATTCGTACTTTTGCACCCGAGTTACGAATAAATATACTATTATGAAGGAAAAAAACAGCCGGTTGGAGGCCCTGCGACTGATCATCTCCAGCCAGGAGATGGGGAGCCAGGAAGAGCTCCTCGACGCCCTACAGAAAGAGGGTTTTCGGCTGACTCAGGCCACGCTCAGCCGAGACTTGAAGCAACTCAAGGTCGCAAAGGCCGCCACTATGGCCGGAAATTACGTCTACGTACTGCCCAACGAGACGATGTATAAACGTGTGAGCACACCCTCGACAGTACGCGAGATGATGCAGATTCCTGGATTCCTGAGCATCAACTTTTCAGGAAACATGGGAGTCATCAAGACCCGGCCGGGATATGCCAGTGCCATCGCATGGAACATTGACCGGAGCGACATACCCCACATCCTCGGAACCATCGCCGGCGATGACAATATCTTTATTGTATTGCGCGAGGGATGCTCCAGGGAAGAGGTGACCAATGCCTTGAGCAAGGTCGTTCCGAACATGAAATAAATCTTTGATATGGATTCAGAAATAGAAATATTAGTAGCTGCTCCGGAGCACGAGGTCTATGTAGACACCATTTTGGAGACCATCTCCGAGGCTGCTAAGGTGCGCGGCACCGGTATAGCCAAGCGTACTCACGAATACGTGGCAAAGAAAATGCAGGAAGCCAAGGCCGTCATCGCTCTCAACAAGGCCGACGGCAGGTTTGCGGGCTTCAGCTACATTGAGACATGGGGAAATAAACAGTATGTCACCACCAGCGGACTCATCGTTCATCCCGATTTCCGAGGGATGGGCATCGCCAAGAAAATCAAGGACATGACTTTCACACTGGCACGCACACGCTGGCCCCATGCGAAAATATTCTCGCTCACCAGCGGAGCGGCGGTGATGAAGATGAACACCGAGTTGGGCTACCAGCCAGTTACCTTCGCCGACCTTACCGACGACGAGGCTTTCTGGCGCGGATGCGAGGGATGCTGCAACGTAGACGTGCTCCATCGCACGGACCGTAAATACTGCATCTGCACCGCTATGCTCTACGACCCTACGGAGCACCTCCCCGCCAAGATTCCAGATGAGGTCATCTCCCGCATACGCCATCTGGAAGAGCTGGAGGGGCAATAAGCCTTAATTTATCGGTAGCGTATAGACGAAGCGGGCACCGCCAGTGTAGGCGGTGTCAAGCTTGATGTCGCCACCTAAGCGGCGGGCAATGCTACGGGCAACGGTGAGGCCAATGCCTGTACCGTCGTAGTATTCGTCGAGCTGCACGAACTCGTCGAAGATATGCTCAGCCTCCTCTGGGGGCACGCCGATGCCGTTATCCTCGATGATGAAGGCCAGCATATCGCCTTCCAGTTTCATTTCCAGCATGACTTTTCCTTCATTGATGGTCTGTCCGGCAGCAAGGGCGGCCTCAGGCGTATGCGTGAACTTTCGGGCGTTGTCGAGCAGCAGCGACAGGGCACGTGTGGCCTGTTCCAAGTTGGTGTGAAGCATCACTGTTTCGGCTCCCTCGCCTATCTGCATATCGAAGGCTAAATGGCTGGCCACGGTGATACCGCTGTCGTCGGCGGCCTGGGCGGCCACCTGCACACCCGGCACGTCGTCGTTGCGCTCAATGTCGGCCTGACTGCTGGCATCGGCCAGTTCCAGCATCTTCTTCACCAAGCCGGTGATGCGGTCGGTGTTGTCGCTGATGCCGTGGGTCACCTCCTCACGGGTGGCATCGTCAAGCTCCATCCCTGGGGTGGTGAGAATCTGGGTGAAGCCGCTGAGAATGTTCAAAGGCGTGCGTATCTCGTGGGAAATCTGTTGTATGAAGTCGGTCTTCATACGCGACGACTCCTCGGCACGGGCACGTGCCTTGTCCAGTTCTTTGTTGGTCTCCTCCAGTTCGTGGTAGGTCTCCTCCAGCCTGTCGTAGAGCAGCAGCGATTCCTGGTAGCCCTCCGACATGCTGTCGAAATTCTGTTCCAGCTGGCTGTACTCCTCCTTGAGGTGCTGTAGTTCGTCAAGCACCTGCTGATGTTCTTCCTGAGTGACTTGCATAATTCTCCATTCTCAGCTTTTCTGCTCCACCGTCATAAACTTGGTGAATCCCGTCATGGCAAGTACCTTGTAGATTTCCGGCCCCACATTGATGATCTTGAACTGTCCTTTCGACATCATCACCTTGCGCATGGTCTTCTGTATGATGCGCAGACCAGAGCTGGCCATATAGTTCAGTTCGGCGCAGTCCATTACCAGGTTAATGTTCGGCTCACTGAACACCGGCTCAATGTCTTGTTCAAACTGTGTGGCGTTCATCGTGTCAATACGCTTATCGGTCTTAATGATGGTCTTACCACCTTCTTTCAAAATCTGTGTCATATTTTATTTCTCCTTTTTTATTTATTGATGGGTTAATTATTCAGTTCTTTTTTCATCGTCAGCAGGTTTTTCCCCTCCAGCCGTTGATAGGTTACTTGGTTCATAATGTTCTTCATGATGAAGATACCCATGCCGCCGAGGTCTCGCTCTGCGGGATTGATGTTCATGTCCATATTTCCCTTGATGGTGGGGTCGAACTCCTTTCCTTGGTCTGTCAGCATAAAGGTCAGCACCTTGCCATCACTCTCTGCCATCAGCTCAATATCGGCTTCGGTCCCTTCCGGGTAGGCATAGAAAATGATGTTCGATACCATTTCCTCAAGGACGAGGTTCAGGTTCATCTGCATTTCCATGTTGAGCCCCAGCTCCTCGCTGATTTCCTCGGTGAACTGCGCCACGCGGTCCAGTTCACCGATATGGTTCTTAATGTTTATTTCCTTTCTCATACCATGCAGGCATTAAATTATTGTTCATTCTATCTTGATACACATCATCGTGAGGTCGTCGTTGGGTTCGGCTCCGTTGCGGTGCTGATGCACAGACTCGGCCATCGTCTCTATGACCTGAGGGGCGGAGGCAAACTGAATCTGCCGCAGCATGTTCAGCAGACGGTCGTCGCCATACTGCTCCTGCTGGTCGTTTTCAGCTTCATTCAGTCCGTCGGTGTAGATGAAGAGCGGACGGCCCTTGATGGTCTCTATTTCCTCACCCTTATACTGCAGCCCTGGCCAGAGACCAAAGGGGGCGTTGGGCAGCATGTCGAGGAAGTCGCCCTTATTCTTTCCGCCGCCGATGACGGGCGGGTTGTGTTCGGCATTGCAGAAGTCGAGGTGGCCCGTCTTCAGGTCAAGGAGTCCCAGGAAGAAGGTCACGAACATACCACTCTCGTTGTCGTCGCTGCAAAGGGCGGTGTTCATGTAGGTGCAGATCTCGGCGGGCATCATCTTCTGGGCCGCGAGGGTGCGGAAGAGCTGTGTGGTCTGCGCCATAAAGAGCGAGGCAGGCACTCCCTTGCCGCTCACGTCGCCGACGGCGAAGTAGAGCTTGTCGTCACTGAGCACGTAGCCATACAGGTCGCCACCCACCTCCTTGGCAGGGGTCATCGAGGCATACATATTGAGACCTTCACGCTCAGGAAACGTGCTGGGCACCATCGACATCTGTATGTCGCGCGCAATCTTCAGTTCGTTCTCTATGCGTTCCTGGTCCGATCTCACCTCAGCGAGTCGCTTGGCGGCATGGTGGCGCACCACCGTGAAGATGATGAAGACGATGACGAGCGAGATAATGGCAATGATGAGGCCCATGACCCGCTGCTGCGACAGCTCTGTCTGTTGGCGGATAATCTGGGCCTCCTTCTCCTGCGTCTCATAGATGGTGGCCAGCTCAACGGCAGCATTGTTCTTTTGCTCCATGACGGCATCGTCTATCAGCGACGAGATTTTAAGGGCCACAGCCAAGGCCGAGTCCTTGCGGCCGGCTAAGTAGTTAATGGTGAACTTAGGGAACAGAAAGTCCTTGATGAATTCGAGGTTAGGCTCCATGCCCCATTCGTGTGCCATGCGGTCAAAGTCCTGAAAGTAGTCGGCGGCCTCGTTATAGCGGCCGGTATTGCTCAGATATTCGATACAGTTGACGCGGGCATCGTCGGTCTTGGAAAAATTGGTCTGTTGGAACTGCTCAAAGGCCTTGTCTGCCTCTGCCTTTTTCCCTTGGAAAAACAGTATCTCTGCCCGTTTCAAGGCAAGCTGTCCTTCCACTCTGTCCACAAACGCTGTATCAGGGTCGGACTGCTTGCGATACCAGGTGAGCATAGAGTCACAACGATCTACCCATTTCTGCTGTTCTACAATCGTTTCATTGGTGTTATAGGAGTTGAATATGTTCTGCACATTGGTGATGCAGCCAGTGAAGCCGAAAAGATCCATCGACCCCTCTTTCGTATACTTCTTATAGTATTGATAGGCGTGTTCAAAGTTCTTTTCTGCATCGTCCTTCAGGTTCAGCTTCATCTGACAAGCGCCGATGATGGTCAGTAAATTACCTTTACAGTTGGATGCTATGAAGGGATTTTTCAATATTTTGGCAATGCCAGGCAGGATCACGCGCAGGGCATCCTCATATTGATTCATCGACAAGTACTGGTCGGACAGGGATTGCACGGTCTTGCTATAGGCGATAGCATCCTCATCGTTGTCGTTGTAGCTATTGACAGCCCTTTCCAGGTATTCAATCATTTTTGCCTCATTCCCCTGGTAATAGCAGGCCGCTGCCCTGTAGTAGTCGGCCTTAAGAGGAGTCAGACGCTTTTGCTCCAAGAGGCTGTCTATCAACTCAAACGGCCGCTCCGCGTTGTCACTCGACATAACGTCGCGGACCATGTTCTCGGCAGACAGGCTCTGCAATTCGGAATCGGTGGTATTCTTGAATTTTTGTCCGTCGTTTTTACATGCCGTCACGCCCAGCAACAGCACAACAAGCACTAAGGCGAGCATCTTCCCCAGTCGCTTCAAGATGCCCGCCTCCAGACGGCTGCTGTAGAGCAATAAACGGTTGGTCAATATATTCATTCCACTTCTCTTAAGCGTCTAAGTATAGTTTGTGTGCTGCAAAAATACGAAAAAAAGCAGAAAGCACAAAACTTTCAGCCTTTTTTCACATTTCTTCCCTTTCTTTTTTTCTTTTTTTACTTCTTTCCTATCCTGCCTTTTTATCCGTTTCCGTCGGATCCGTTCTGTCGGATTTGCAACCCGTTCTGTCGGATTTGCAATCATGAGCGGTAGAAATATTGCAACCGTCTGTTATCCAATATGTTAATAATCAAT
>ERZ809472.187-NODE-187-length-16651-cov-13.578091_pt1 | contig 16651 bp, 16 predicted proteins | sample MGYA00521274_ERZ809472 | MGnify/ENA primary metagenome ERZ809472 (study PRJEB31581, sample SAMEA3312791) | metagenome | study: EMG produced TPA metagenomics assembly of the PRJEB8939 data set (Metagenomic analyses of Rumen microbiomes reveals... | reverse complement strand
CATGCACGGTTCTTAAAGGGGAAAGCGGGGGTAACCCCGCAGCCCTACTTAGAAACAAACAGATACAGTATGGGAGCAATAATTAAGGATACCCAGCAATGGTATTACGTCAGTCTCCCTGCCCCAGAGCATGACAAGTATTGGTATACGAGCCTGATGCCGCACGCTCAAAGGAACTAAACAACAGCCGATGAAAGAAATCTATATAAACAAAAACTACACATTATCAGAAATCCTCCTCTTTCTTGAAATAACAGCTGCTTTCTTAGCCCCACTTTTTTGGAGGATTCACTTTGAAATAAACTATTTATTGATGTATATTTTAATGGTGGGCAGTCCTGTTTCGGTTTTCTTCCTGCACAGAAAATTCTTTCCCAAACGGCTCAAGCTATACATAAAGGCTTACGATGAATATATGGAGGTATATCAGGAGGAGAAGGTAACTATACCGTATTCTTATATCTACTATATTGACTACATCGCAAAGACTTTCACTTCAGATAGTGAAGAAGTAGATTATAATTATGGCATTGATATCTCATGGAAAGGGGAAAACAGTGCTGGAATAATTGAACTCAAAGAAAGGAGTCTGATTGACATGACCAATGGGTGGGCCGATGTGATGACCATAGAAGATTTGATGTCTCTAATCCAGTATTACATGAATAAATCTTACAAGGAAGAAGCTAAAGCCCTAAGAGGCACTGAGCCCGTCAAACCTGAGGGCATCGGGCAGGAAGAGCTTCAGAAGCCGATAGAACAAAAGCCGCAACTGCTATATACCAGCAATGAGGACAGTGTGAACTGGACAGAGAAGCCTTGGTGGGAAACATACGGTCTCGTAATCGCTATCTTAATGTTGGTGGTATTCTCGGCTGGATTGGCAACTATTGCAAAATGAGCAAAGACGACCACTTCTGTCATATTGCCACGTTTAGATGCTTCGACCGAGGTTCCATCGGGGAGACATCTGATTGTGGATTTCATGGATGTGGAAGAAAGCGGAATTCGTTATCACAATAGTCGGTACCTGGAAAGAGAAACCTATGTCGAGTACTGGGCTTTCCCGGTCAAGGGCCATGAAAAATTTACGCCGAACGTCAGCAATATGAAAATGCCCTTGAGGCCATTGACTCTGCCATAGTGGAGATGCCCAACGATGCAAATTGTTATGAAAGCAAGGGAGTGTTTCTCTACAAGATGGGTGATATAAAGGGAGCGCAGAAGATGTGGGAGAAAGTGAAAAGCCTTGACCCCAATTTTGAGAAGAATCGTGAAAGCAGTCTTCGGAAGTTGTTGACTGGTAAGTAAAGTGGGGTTGCTCATGCCGAGCGTACCAAAATCATGCCGCCCGCAGCAATCGTTTGCAGCGGGCGGCATATTGTATACCTCTGGACGGAAGAGCTTACTTCACCTCCCAGATGTCGTTGGTTTCAAGCAGCTCCATGAAGTTGTGGTATTTCTTCTGTGCCGACACCTCGGCTATCTGCTGGTGTACGGCATCGTTGTAGGTAGGAGCCTCCACGTCGCGGATAACGCCAAGGGCGATGGGGAACCCGTCCTCGGGACTCATCATGGCGAGCTTCAGCTGCAGGGTGTTGTCCTCGCAGTGGGCATCGTGGGTGAGCACGTCGTCGAGGGTGTAGCCGTCCTGGCCGATGGTGACGACCTTCAGGCCGAAGCCCTGCTGCACCAGTCCGAACTCGTTGTTCTCGCCGAATGTGAGCTTCTCACCATGGCGCACGTAGATAGCGTTTTTCTTGCGGCCCTCGTTGTTATACACGATGTCATGGCAGTGGTCGTTGAAGATGACGCAGTTCTGCAGCACCTCGGTCACGGCTGCTCCCTTGTGGCGATAGGCGGCGGTGAGCACGTCAACGGTACCCTTGGCATCGGTGGCCACGCAACGGGCAAAGAACTTGCCACGCGCACCGAAGCACAGCTCGGCAGGACGGAACGGATCCTCGACAGTGCCGTAGGGGCTGGACTTCGAGACGAAGCCGCGGGGCGACGTAGGACTGTACTGTCCCTTCGTCAGACCATAGATGCGGTTGTTCAGAAGGATGATGTTCAAGTCGATGTTACGGCGGTTGGCATGGATGAAGTGGTTACCGCCGATGGCGAGGCCGTCACCGTCGCCGCTCACCTGCCAGATGCACAGCTTGGGGTTGGCCACCTTCGCGCCGGTGGCAATGGCAGCCGCACGACCGTGAATGGTCTGCATGGCATACGTATTCACATAATAGGGCAGACGGCTACTGCACCCGATACCGCTGATGACTGCCATCTCATGAGGGGCCACGCCGACCTCGGCCATAGCCTTGTGCAGCGAGGCCAGGAAGAAATGGTCTCCGCACCCGGGACACCACCGCGGCTGTCCCTTCTTATAATCTTGAAAACTGTAATTACTCATATACTTTTATTGTTTTCTACAGCAAATTGTTTTTTTAACCACGAATTTAACGAATTTAACGAATTACACGAATTTTTCAAATTGCGAATCTTTCGTAGACCAATGATGATTCTCCGAAATTTATAAGCAACGCAAGATGCATACCAGCCACTTTCGCGTAGTTCATTGCTTGAGAACGATGAATATCGTTTAATTCTGTTACGGCTTTTAATTCCACTATAATCTTGTCATAGCAAATGAAATCGGGAATGAATGTACTATTAAGAATAATGTTCTTATAGCTGGCATGAAGCTCCTCTTCCCTTCTGAAAGGGATATTTCTTTCACGAAGCTCAATTTCCAGCGCATCCTGGTAGACCTTTTCTGTAAATCCAGGTCCCAGTTCGCTATGCACCTTCATCGCGGCTCCTATGATGTTATATGACTCCTGAGGATAAATCACATTATTCGAGTTCAGCCCCATATCAATTCGTGAAATTATATTAAATACGTGTCAATTCGTATAATTCGTAAAATTCGTGGTTAAAGTAATAATAACTAAATTAGTGTTTTGAAGTATTCCACCAGTTCGCTGACCACAAACGGTTGTCCCTTGACCTGGTTGAACTGTGCGGGGACGAAGCCGTCGACCTTTGATCGGAGATAGGCGGCGAGCTGTCCGAGGTTCTGTTCGGCCACCACCACCTTCTTGTACTTCATGAGCACCTCGGCGGTATTGGCGGGCAGAGGATTGATGAAGCGGAACTGTGCCAGTGCTACCTTCTTGCCCTGGGCCTGCAGTTCCTCCATGGCGGAGAAGAGGTGTCCGTAGGTCGAGCCGAAGCCCACGATGAGCAGGTCGGCGTCAGCGGCATCGCCTTCTACGACGAGGTCGGGCACTGGTATGCGAGCCACTTTCTCGGCACGCAGGCGGCACATCTCGTCGTGATTTTCTGGGTCGGTAGAGATAGCTCCCGTCTTACCGTCCTTCTCCAGTCCGCCGAGGATGTGCGTGTAACCCTCCTGTCCAGGGATGGCCCAGTAGCGCACCTTCGACTCTTCGTCGCGGAAGTAGGGTGTGTAGTTGCCTTTCATCTCCGGCGTGGCATAGTGTGGATGGATGGCGGGCAGGTCGTTCATCGATGCAGGGAGCTTGAAGGCTCCAGAGCCGTTGGCCACGAAGGCATCGGTGAGCAGCACCACGGGCGTGAGGTGCTCCAGGGCAATCTTCGCGGCATCATAGGCAGCGTAGAAGCAGTCGGAGGGGTGGAGTGCTGCGATGACCGGCATGGGACTCTCGCCGTTGCGGCCGTAGAGTGCCTGTAGCAGGTCGGTCTGCTCGCTCTTCGTGGGCAGACCCGTGGAAGGACCGCCGCGCTGCACGTCGATGATGACCAGTGGCAGCTCGTCGATGACGGCCAGGTTCATGGCCTCGCTCTTCAGGCAGATGCCAGGACCAGAAGTACTGGTCACGCCCAGGGCTCCGGCGAACGAGGCACCAAGAGCCGAGGCGGCACCTGAGATTTCGTCCTCACACTGCACGGTGATGACGCCGCAAGACTTATGCTTCGACAGCTCATGCAGGATGTCAGTGGCGGGTGTGATGGGGTAGGAGCCGAGGAACAGCTGCAAGCCAGCCCTCTCGGCAGCGGCGATAAGACCATACGACGTGGCCTTGTTGCCCGTAATGTCCATATATCGGCCCGGTTCCTTCACCTTCGTCTCAATACGGTAGGTGGCGGGCACGCTCGAATGTGTGTTGTGACCGTAGTCCCAACCGGCCTGTATGACCTTGATGTTCGCCTCGGCAATGGCGGGTTTCTTCGCAAATTTATCACGCAGGAAGTTGTTCACCAAGGAGAGGTCGCGGTTGAAGAGCCAGCACACGAGTCCCAGAGCGAACATGTTGCGGCACTTCAGCATGGCCTTGTTGTCCATGCCCGAGTCGGCCAGGGCGGCCTTCACCATCTGCGTCATGGGGCACTGTACCACACAGTCGGGGTCGATGCCCATCTCTCCAAGGTAGTCCTCAGTGGTGAACTTTGCCTTCTCCAAGTCCTTGGGACCAAAGCTGTCAGTGTCGATGATGATTGTAGCGCCGGATTTGGCGTAGCGGTACTGTGTCTTCAGTGCGGCGGCATTCATGCACACCAGCACGTCGGCCAGGTCGCCAGGAGTATACACTTTCCCAGCACCAATATGTACCTGAAAGCCGCTGACACCCGTCAGTGACCCTTGTGGGGCACGGATGTCAGCGGGATAGTCGGGGAATGTCGAAATACCATTGCCCACGGTGGCACTCACCGTTGAGAAAATGTTTCCGGCCAACTGCATACCGTCGCCAGAGTCTCCGGAAAACCGGACGACGACTTGCTCGAGTTCTTTAATTTCCAATTGTTCTGCCATAATAAATATTTTTATGTAAACGAATTCGGGGTGCAAAGTTCGTAATTTTTATGCAAATGGCAAAACTTTTTCTGGAAAAATATGCAAAATTGGACCTTTTCTGAATGATTATCGTATTTAATTGCGGAATATCAAGCCTTTGTCAGTGCTGTCGACGGTGATTGTCTTCTCTCGTGACACCTCTCCGGCGAGCAGACGGCGTGACAGTTCGTTGAGCAGATTCTGCTGTATGGCGCGCTTCACTGGGCGTGCTCCGAAATCGGGATCGTAGCCCGCGTCGGCCAGCCAGTCGACGGCCTGAGGCGTGACCTCCAGCGTAAAGCCCTGCGGCTCCAGCATCTTCTGCACGCGGTTGAGTTGCAGACGTACCACCTGGGCGATTTCCTCCTTCGTCAGCTGCTGGAAGGTGATAATCTCGTCGATACGGTTGATGAACTCTGGGCGCATGGTCATGCGCAGCTGCTCCATCGTAGCGTTCGATGTCATAATGATGATGGTGTTCTTGAAGTCGGCGGTACGACCCTTGTTGTCGGTCAGACGACCGTCATCGAGCACCTGCAGCAGGATGTTGAACACGTCAGGATGTGCTTTTTCTATTTCGTCGAAAAGGACGACGCTGTAGGGTTTGCGCCTGACGGCCTCGGTGAGTTGTCCGCCCTCGTCGTAGCCCACGTATCCCGGAGGCGCTCCGATGAGTCGGCTGACGGTATGTTTCTCCTGGTACTCCGACATGTCGATACGGGTCATCATCGTCTCATCATTGAAGAGGTACTCGGCCAGCGCCTTTGCCAGCTCCGTCTTTCCCACACCCGTCGTTCCCATGAAGATGAACGAGGCGATAGGTTTTTTGGGGTCTTGCAGTCCGGCACGGCTGCGGCGCACGGCATCGCTGACGGCACGTATGGCCTCATCCTGACCGATGACACGCTTATGGAGCTCGCCTTCGAGGTGGAGCAGCTTCTCGCGCTCGCTCTGCATCATGCGGCTGACGGGTATTCCCGTCCAGCGAGAGACGACCTCAGCGATGTCGTCGGCGGTAACCTCCTCGCGCACCAAGCGTGAACCGGATTTCCCAGCGTCTCCAGCACCATCGAGCTGGGCTTGGATGGCCTTGATGTCGTCCTCCAAGGCTTTCAGCTTCGAGTAGCGTATCTCTGCCACGCGCCCGTAGTCACCTTCGCGCTCGGCACGCTCGGCCTCCAAACGCAGGTTCTCCATCTCCTGCTTGTCCTGCTGGATTTTGTTGATGAGTTGGCGCTCGCCCTCCCACTTGGCACGGAAATCGCGCTCCTGGTCGCGCAGCTCGGCAATGTCCTTGTCCAACTGGGCAATCTTTGGGGCATTGCCCTCACGCTTGATGGCCTCGCGCTCAATCTCCAGCTGTGCCAGACGGCGTGTTATCTCGTCAAGCTCTTCTGGCAGTGAGTCGCGCTCCATGCGCAGCTTGGCAGCTGCCTCGTCCATGAGGTCGATGGCCTTGTCAGGGAGGAAACGTTCAGTGATGTAGCGCTCGGAGAGCTGCACGGCGGCGATACAGGCATCGTCCTGTATACGCACCTTATGGTGGTTCTCGTAGCGTTCCTTCAGACCTCTCAGAATCGAGATGGCAGAAAGCTCATCCGGCTCGTCGACCATTACCGTCTGGAAACGTCGCTCCAAGGCCTTGTCCTTCTCGAAGTACTTCTGGTACTCGTTGAGCGTCGTGGCGCCGATGCTGCGCAGTTCGCCTCGTGCCAGAGCCGGCTTCAGGATGTTGGCGGCATCCATAGCGCCCTCGCTCTTACCAGCACCCACGAGCGTGTGAATCTCGTCGATGAAGAGGATGATACGTCCGGCTGAGCCCGTCACCTCGTTGATGACGCTCTTCAGACGTTCCTCAAACTCACCCTTGTACTTCGCGCCAGCGATGAGCGCACCCATGTCGAGCGAGTAGAGTTGCTTGTCCTTCAGATTCTCAGGCACGTCGCCGCGCATGATGCGCTGGGCCAGACCCTCGACGATGGCCGTCTTTCCTGTGCCTGGCTCACCTATCAAAATGGGGTTGTTCTTCGTGCGGCGCGAGAGAATCTGCAGCACACGACGTATCTCGTCGTCGCGACCAATGACGGGGTCGAGCTTTCCCTGGCGGGCCAGGTCGACCAGGTTCTTGGCATACTTCTCCAGGCTCTGGTAGTTGTCGTCGGCACTCTGGCTCTGCACCTTCTGTCCCTGGCGCAGCTCCAAGATGGCCTGTCGCATGTCCTTCTCCGTCGCTCCGGCATCCTTGAGCATGCGGCTCACGGTACCGTTCACCACGAGCAGGGCCAACAGGATTGGCTCGCACGAGACATACTCGTCGCTCATCTCACGCGAGAGGTCCTCTGCCTTCTGCAGCACCTTCTGGCTGTCGCTCGAGAAGTAAGGGTTGCCACCCTGCACACGTGCTAAGTGTTGCATCTCCTGCTGGCAGAGCATTTCTACCTGCTGAGGGTTCACGCCTAACTTCTGGAAGATGAATGTCGTCACGTCCTTAGCTTTCTCCAAGAGTCCCTTCATCAGGTGTACGGGCTCTATCGACTGCTGTCCGTTCTGTTGCGCAATGTTCACGGCCTGCTGTACCGTCTCCTGCGCCTTGATTGTAAACTTTTCCAGTGTCATATTCTTAGTCTCCTATTTTAATTATGTTCTTAATATTAGAAAAGTGCTTCTGACCAATATGGAACAAACGGTGTGCCGCAAATGCCTACATGTCATATTGTCACTTCATTCTGCCGAATTGTCATCATGTATTCAGACCATCAGGACAGCAAGCCCACACGTGGCATCTGTATAAAAGACAGCACGTTGATAATCTCTAATTTTGCGACGGTGCGGTTGCAAGCACCCTAATTCGCCACGGAAATAGGGTGCTTGCAACCTTGCCTTGGGCAGAAGGTGAGAATAATCCGGGGGAAATATGGGAATGCCCCGTTCTGAATGGGGAGAAGGCCGGAGGCAAAGTTAAAACAACGTCATTGTTCGTTAAAACAAAGGCAATGAACGTTAAAACAAAGACATTGTTTATTAAAACAAAGGCATTGTTTTATGTTTTTCTGAAGAATACGATGAAATCTTACAATTTCACTGCACCGCAAAGCCAATGCTTTCTGAATCATCATAATTTCAGGAGATACAGGGGTGAGTGCCGTCACCCTTTCTTTCTCTATTTCAGCTACAATGCCAGCATGATTTGGATGATGCTTGCTGGGGAATGGCAGTACATCCACTTTTGTGTCCATATAGACAGAAGTATCACTTCCAATCTCCCTGATACTTTCTACACCCAACAAGGCATATCCATAACGCACGTCACCTTCTACCCGCGCCTTGAAATATCTTGTCTCTGCATCAAGATTTGACGTGTCGCCTCGAAGAACGGAGATGATAACCTACCGTCTGTGGAAGAAAATCAGCCATGAACACGCTCTAAAATGGACAGCAGGTTTCGAGTCGTGAAAGCAGCACCATCGTTCTTTACGGTTTTCCCGTCTTTTCTGAAAAAGTATATCAAGCGATCAGCTGTCATTGTAATCCCAGCAACAACATCGTGGCCAGTATAGTCAAGATAAAGAAATCCGTGAGCATCAGGAAAAAGCACCCATCCTTCAAGCAATTCCTCCTCCGCCTTTCCCAAAGCAGCCTTGAACTTGCGTATGCTTTGAGGGGCAATCACTTTACTGTCAGGACCGTCCCAGCCTTCAGCAAGTTTCCCTAAAGAGTCGACACGATCCAACAGCTCTCGATGAAATTTTCCTTGGGTCAATGCTTTTCGTGGCACTTCCATTTTGCGCAACATAGCCACATGCTCCACTCCTCTTAATTGTCTGATGGCAGTGCGGAGACGAGGAAGTTGAGTGTTGTCATTTACTGTAACTAATATCTGTGCCATATTCGATTGATATTACTTCGTGTGCAAAATTACTAATTATTTCTGGTTCTGCAAACTTTATAAAGAATTATTTGGCTGTTTCGGCAAAAATTCCACTTTTACAGTGTTGGAATAACAGACCAAGCTATCCGAAAATTGTAGTATACCTCAAGAAGATAGTCATCAGATAACACTTTGGACCCACTTTGGATTTAATATTCTGCAAAAAAAGGCACTCAGGTTTGGCCATTTCGCATAAAATGATTAATTTTGCCGCGTAATAGCTATTTTTAATACTTTCATGGAAGAGAAACAACGTACATTTGAGATACGGACGGGCTGTGACCGTGGCTTCTGCCATGAGGCAGTGGGCCGACAGGATCGTCAGCTAAACACATACGACTGGCTGGCCGACGTGCCTGGAAATCATGACTTCACAGAGGATAATTCACTGGCTGGCGCTTCCGACCTGGTCGAGGTGCAGTTCAAGAACACTCGCAAGGGCTACTACCACAACGTGAACCACCTGCCCCTGAAGAAGGGCGACATCGTGGCCGTGGAGGCAAGTCCAGGACATGACATCGGCGTGGTGACGCTCACGGGCAGACTGGTGCAGCTACAAGTGAAGAAAGCCAATCTGAAGAGCGAGGACGACATCAAGCGCATCTATCGCCTGGCACGTCAGGTGGACATGGATAAATACCGTGAGGCGAAGGCACGCGAGCACGAGACGATGATCGAGAGCCGTGAGATTGCCGTGGGACTGGGCTTGCAGATGAAAATCGGCGACGTGGAGTTCCAGGGCGACGGGCAGAAGGCCATCTTCTACTACATCGCGGATGAGCGTGTCGATTTCCGTCAGCTCATCAAGGATCTTGCTGCTGCCTTCCACGTGCGCATTGAGATGAAGCAGATAGGTGCCCGCCAAGAGGCTGGACGCATTGGCGGAACAGGGCCCTGCGGACGTGAACTGTGCTGCGCCACATGGATGAAGAACTTCTCGTCGGTGAGCACTGCCGCCGCACGTTTTCAGGACATCTCGCTCAACCCCCAGAAGCTGGCCGGCATGTGTGCCAAGCTGAAATGCTGCCTGAACTACGAGGTGGACGACTACGTGGAGCACGGACGTAAACTGCCCAGCCGCGAGGTGGTGTTGCAGACGCAGGACGCCGATTACTATTACTTCAAGGCCGACATCCTGGCAGGACTTGTCACCTACAGTACGGACAAGCGCTCTGCCGTCAACCTCGAGACCATTACTGGTGAGCGGGCAAAGGAAATCATTGAGATGAACCGCCGAGGCGAGAAGCCCCTTGAACTACAGCCCGATGACCAGCCGAAGCAGCAGGAGGGACCTGTCGACCTGCTTGCAGGCGACAGCATCACCCGCTTCGACAAGGCCAAGAAGAAGAAAAAGAAGAAAAAGTCGCAGGGCGACGGTGACAGCAGACCCCCAAAGGCTGAAGGCGACAACAAGCCGCAGACCGAGGGAGAACGTACTCAGGAGAATGGCGAGAAGAAGCCGCACCAGAACAATGGCCCCAGAAAGAAACAGCGGCAGACACCCAAGAAAGATGGCAACGAGCAGAACGCATAACCACTGGACGATGTCTCCCATGAGGCTCATCGGGCGTAGATGCCCCATGAGCCTCATTGCTATACTGGCCTTCGTCCTGGCTGGATGCGCCAGTGGTGGCAACAGGTACAGTCACTATGAGACCATCGGCGGAGCAGGATGGGAGCGTGCCGACACGCTCCGCTTCACAGCAGAGCCAGTGGACCATGCTGGGCAGTACAGCGAGGAACTGGGACTGCGCGCCAACAGCCTGTACCCCTTCATGCAGCTCACACTCATCGTCAGCCAGGAGGCGACACCCTCCGGCTACTGTCGCACTGACACCCTACAGGCACGTCTGACCGACGACGACGGTTTCGTGCTTGGCGATGGCATCACCCACTATCAGTATCTTTTTCCGTTGCCTTCGGCCACCCTTGCGGCTGGAGACACGCTTCGCGTCAGCATACGACACGACATGCTGCGCTCACCCCTCGTCGGCATTACCGACGTGGGGTTCACCCTTTATTGAGTCATAAACGTCAGCTCAGTGATGAGCGTTGTGTCACGCCTGAGCTTCGTTTACTCCTCACATAGGATGGTACAAATCTTGTCCTGGAATTCGCGTGCGTCACTGGCTTTCAGCGTTCCCTGGTTGAGAATGGCAAAGCAGAGACGGTGGCCGCTGGCAGCAGTGAGGTAGCCCGCTAAGGAGATGACGCCTGTCAACGTGCCCGTCTTGGCCTGTACGTTGCCCTCAGCAGCAGTGCCCTTCATGCGTTTCTTCAGCGTGCCGTCGACACCCGCGAGGGGCAGCGAAGGCAGCAGACGGTCGTAGAGGTCCACGCGCTGGTAGGCATAGCGCAATAGGGCCACCTCCAGCTCGGCGGAAAGGTAGTTGTAGAGCGATAGTCCGCTGCCGTCGGCAATGCGATAGGGCTGGGAGTCCATTCCCACCCGCTCTATGAGCGCGCGTTCCAGACGGACAGCGTCGATGGCGCGTGCAGGCAGATGGCCGCTACTGATCGCCAACTGGTAGAACATGCACTCGGCATAGAGGTTGTCGCTCTCCTTCATCATCGTGTGGAGCACGTCGGCTATATTGTGGCTGCGGCTCGTAATGAATGTTGCCTCACGTGGCAGCCGACCCTCGGCCTGCCGTGCGTTCACGACATCCACGCCGCCACGTTTCAGCTTGCTCAGCAGCACCTGTGTGAACTCGTCCTTACGACCCACGAGCAGCGGCGTCAGCGTCACGTTGTCATCGTCCCAGCACCAGCCTTCGCCCCAGCGCAGCGTGTCTTTCATCGACGTATCGGCCACCACACGGCCGATGATACGGCTCACCCCCAGCTCCTTCACTGCCAGCACAAGCGAGTCCATGTCGGCATAGTCGAACATGGGATCCATGCCGCCCACGCAGAAGAGGTCGCCGTGGAGGGTAGAGCCAGAAATGGTACCCGTGTGATATAATGATGTCTGGAAGGAGTGCTGTCCGCCCAGTTGGTCGAGCGCAGTAATGGCCGTGAGCAGTTTCATCGTCGATGCTGGCCGCAAAATCTGCCTGTGGTTATAGCAAAAGAGCGAACGTCCCTCCGTCAAGTCCCATACCATAAGACCTGCCTGTGTCGTGTCGAGCAGCGAGTCACGCATCATCGAGTCCAGCCGCTCCTGCACGCCTAAGGGCCAAGGCAGTTGTTCCGTCTGCGCCACAGCTATGTTGGTCCATAGCAGCAACAAGAGCAATCCAATAGTTTTCCTGTTCATCCTAAACAATTATTTGTGAAAAGTGGCTGCAAAGGTAAGGCTTTTCCACAATAACGCCAAACATTACTTCATATTATTTGGCAGTATCGGTAATATTCATTACCTTTGTCGCCAATTAACATCATCTACTATGAAGAAACAATTCCTTTTACTCACGATGTTGTTGTTCGCACTGCTGCCAGGCCTGTCCCTACAGGGGCGCGCAGATACTAAGCAGGGCAAGACGGTGCTGTTGGAGACCACCATGGGCAATATCCGCATCGCCCTCTACGACGACACACCGCTGCATCGCGACAACTTCCTGAAACTCGTCGACGAGCACTACTACGACTCGCTGCTCTTCCACCGTGTCATCTATGGTTTCATGATCCAGACCGGCTCGCCCGACAGCCGCCATGCCGAGCCTGGGGCATCGGTGGGCCACAAGGACAAGGACTACACCATCGAGGCAGAGATACGTCTGCCCCAGCACTTCCATAAGCGAGGTGCCGTGGCGGCAGCACGCGAGGGCGACCGCACCAACCCTGAGCGACGCTCCAGCGGCGGACAGTTCTACATCGTCTGGGGCACGACCTACAGCACCCTGACCCTCGACCGTCTGAACCAGAAGCTCGACTCGCTGAGCCAGGGCACGATGAGCTTCAGCGAGGAAATGACCGACTGTTACCGCAAGGTGGGCGGCTCGCCCCATCTCGACGGGCAGTACACGGTGTTTGGCGAGGTGGTGGAGGGCCTCGACGTGGTAGACAAGATACAGCAGGCCTATACCGACGACTACCACCGACCTGTGGACGACATACGTATTATCCGTGCCACCATAGAAAATCAATAAGTCATGGACATCAACTACCTTATAGACCACACAAAAGTTTATTTCAACCTCATGCCCGACAAGGAGTCGGAGGAGGAGATTGTCAGTCAGATCAGCAGTGGTGTGTCGTTTCGCGGCGCCAACCTGTGGGTGCTCATCTTCGCCATTTTCATCGCCTCGTTAGGCTTGAACGTCAACTCCACGGCCGTCATCATCGGTGCGATGCTGATTTCACCACTCATGGGTCCCATCATCGGCATGGGCCTGGCCGTGGGCATCAACGATCTGGAACTGCTGAAGCGTGCGGCGAAAAACTTCGGCGTGGCCACCCTCATCAGCGTGCTCACGGCGACAATCTATTTCCTCATTACCCCACTTGGCGAGGCGCGGTCGGAACTGCTCGCCCGCACGTCGCCGACGCTCTACGACGTGCTTATCGCCTTCTGCGGTGGTGCCGCTGGCATCATCGCCCTCTGCACACGAGGCAAGGGCAACGTCATCCCAGGTGTGGCCATCGCCACAGCACTCATGCCGCCGCTCTGCACAGCCGGCTACGGTCTGGCCACAGGCCATCTGCTCTATTTCCTTGGCGCCTTCTACCTCTTCTTCATCAATACCGTGTTCATCGCCCTCGCCACCTTCTGTGGCGTCAGGTTGATGAACTTCCAGCAACACGAGTTCCTGTCGAAGGAAGCCGGCATCAAGACGCGCCGCATTGTCATGGCCATCGTCACCGTAACGATGCTGCCTGCAGCCGCAGTGACGGTTGGTATCGTGCGCCAAAGCATCTTCGACAACGCCGTCCGCAAGTTCATCAAGACCGAGCTGACGCAGCGCGGCACGCAAATCATCTCAAACGACGTGGAGCAGGACAGCCTGAAGCTGCGTGTCGTCGCCGTTGGCCGTGAAATCACGGAAGCCACACGCACGGCAGCCGAACGGCGCATGGAACAGTATGGCATGAAGGGGTTCCGCCTGCAAATCATCCAGGGAGCACAGACCGACAGCATCCTGGCGCTCAACAACCAGCTCTCGCAGATAAGCACCACCCGCGAGGCCGACCGCCAGAAGTTGTTGGAGCTGTCGGCAGAGAACGCCACGCTGAGCCACCAGCTGGAATATTACACCAGTCTGGAAAACCTCTCCGTCAACCTGCGTCCAGAACTCTCAGCACTGTTCCCACAGGTCACTGGCCTGGGCCTCGCCCGCGTGACCAAGAGCGCCAACGACTCCACGTCTCAGCAGCACTTCGTGGCCGCACTCATCGATACCGACAAAGACAAAAGTCTTGCTCCCGACGACCTCCAGCGGCTGAGCGAATGGCTGAAGGTACGGTTGCTGGCCGACAGTCTGGTCGTCATAGAAAAGCCCTAAGTCCTCTCCTTTCCAAATGACGCGGTGACGCGCATGGGACGACTATTATGCAGGGGGGAAAAAAGTTTTTTCTTCCATTTCCTTCTTTTTGTTAGTATTTTTTTTGTACTTTTGTAGCCGAAAAGCATCAAGAGTGGCTCATGTAGCCCACCAACCGGCCTACTCAGGATCGTTGGCAGCGGTGGTAAAAGGATGCGAGTGAGAATTATTAACCCACTAAAAATAAACGATTATGGAAATCAAGAAGATTGAGAATTGTGACTATGTGATGTTCCCTCGTCTGCAAAGGCCTGGGCTGAAACTAGAGCATGTAGAGCATGATGCTTTTCGTGCAGAGTTGAAACACGTTGAAGGGCATGGCGACTTTTGGTTGTTGTACCAACAAGTTAAGCCCCATCTGGTGGCCCACGTGCAGTTGCCAAAGACGGAAGCAGAGTTTGACAACATCCTTGGATGGTGTCTGGGCCAAAACCATTGGTGCGACTATATTGCTGGCGATTTCTCTTTTATCTGCGTCATTGCCGGCTTCAATGCCGCAGAACTGACTCCCAAGTACCCAGACTACATCAAAGAGCGCGTGTATGCACTCTACGATGCAGTATATTGGTGGTATGAGTATGGTAAGGAAGTATTTTCTATTAAATAATATATATTTTTTGCCAAATATTGCTTAATTCTCCAAAAGAATTAGTAATTTTGTAGCTTAGAATATAAATATAAAAGAATATAATGGAACAGAACGTTGAATTGGGAAAGCGAAATCTGATAATTCGCCACCTCGGTCCTATCCGCTCAGCAAACATCGATCTGAAGAATGTCAATGTCGTTATTGGAGAGCAGAGCAGCGGCAAGAGTTGTTTGCTCAAAACTGCTTGTTTCTGCACTTGGGTAGAAAAGCGTATTGAGATTGAGCAGGGCATTGATCGCTTCGAACGTGGCGATGCCTTTATCCAGCAGTTGATTCAATTTCACAAGATGGACGATTTTGTAGGCGCAGATACTGAGATTGCCTACGAATCAGACTATATGCGTTTTTCCTATGTTCATAAGCATCGTAAGTTTAGTTTTGAATGGAAGTCTGGTCGTTGGGAATATCAGCGGCCCAAGGTGAGTTATATCCCATCAGAGCGCAATCTGGTGGCTGCTATCCCCAACTGGTTTCAGGTAAAGTTTGATGGCAATAACATCCAGGAATTTATGGCCGATTGGGAGGATGCCCGTAAGTCGATGGCCAAGGGGTATGAAGTACTCAACCTTGGTGTGTCATACTATTATAACCCTACTGACAAGTTGGATTATGTACGCATAAGCAATGCCAAGACCATGAAGTTCACCAATTCATCCAGTGGCCTACAGTCGCTCATTCCTCTGTTAGTCTTACTCAGTTATATCACAAGTGATGACTACCGCTTGAAGAACGCTGGTGATTTTAGTAAGAGCAAGGAAAGAGGCCAAGTGCTTAATGCGCTTACAATTTATTACCGTGAACACCAGGATGAACTCCGTTCGATTGTCGGCATTAGCAAGGAGGAACGTATGATATGGGACGACGGCTTTGGCAACACTCAATATAATCCGGCTGCCTATGACCTGCTTGTTAATATTTCTGAGCGTTTCATCACAACGCACCATTGCGATATATTCCTTGAAGAGCCAGAGCAGAATCTCTTTCCGCCCACTCAGGGGGTCCTCATTCAGTTTCTGATGACGCTAACTGAAGGACATAATAATAACCGTCTCTTCATAGCCACTCACAGCCCATATATTTTGGGGGACATGCTGGAGCGTACTGATTACGACTTCGCTCTCCTCTATATTCAGCCTGATGGTGACGGCTTGTCAGTAGTTAGACAGGCCACTGAGCAAGACGTTCAGGAAATCTACGAATATGGTGTAGATGCATTTTTTAATATAGAGACACTTGGCCATGAGTAAGCGACGCAATGAAATAATGCCTGAGTGTTTTGTTGATACTACGCTCATCAGCATACTACTGGGTTGTGACGTTAATCATAAGAAAGGATGCCCCTCTGTAGCCAAGGAAATGCAGGAAGGTCATTCGTCAAATACTTTTGCTGTAGGTATTGTTGATAATGACAAACGTAAGCTGGACTATTTTGAGCAATTCACTCTGATTGCAGAAAACCCTCTCCTACATTTATTTCACCATCCCCAAAAACCTCATTATCTTATCAAAATTGGAAATGAGAAAGAGGCTATGGAATCCTTCATTCTCAACTGTGCAGATGAAGCTGGTATCGACCTTTCCAGATATGGGTTGAAATCCGATCTTGAAAGCTTAAAAGCAAAGACAAAGTCCACCACGTCTATGGACGATCCTCAACTGAAATCGCTCTTTCACGACTTATCGAGGACGGGCGAGGTAGCACGTCTTAAAAACATCTTATTTTTTTTCCTTCATGTACAGGTTGGCCACACTTTATTCTTGATTAGCCAAGC
>ERZ809472.185-NODE-185-length-16822-cov-5.836584_pt1 | contig 16822 bp, 14 predicted proteins | sample MGYA00521274_ERZ809472 | MGnify/ENA primary metagenome ERZ809472 (study PRJEB31581, sample SAMEA3312791) | metagenome | study: EMG produced TPA metagenomics assembly of the PRJEB8939 data set (Metagenomic analyses of Rumen microbiomes reveals... | reverse complement strand
TACTTTCCACTCTACACACCAAAACAGACTCTCAACTCTACACTCTCAACTCTCACCTAAATTTTTTCCTCAGGTTTGGAAGGAATTGTGTATTTTTGCATTTGGTTAAATCGGACGTGATAAATAAAAATTAAAGCTATATTTATGGCACTTACAAAAATAGAGTTAAAAGGCTTCAGATGTTTTAGCAACTACGCAATATCATTTAAGCGTGGCGTGAATTTGCTTATTGGTGATAATGGCAGTGGCAAAACATCAGTCATCAGAGGCGTTACTTTGGCATTGAACGCTTTTTTCAAAGGCTTTAGTGATGAAAACACATCATGTGCGGGTATTGCTTCGGAGGATTTTAATCATGTCGTGTCTAACGAGTCGAAAAGCTTGACCCGCCCGGCAGAAATTGTTTTCTCTACCGAAAGAGAGGAAGAGGTGACGATATATCGGGAGTCAAAAAAAACAGCGACAACATACAAAAATGCCAAGGAATATAATTTGACGAACAAGAGCCTTTACTATCGCGTTGCAGAAGAAGACGGCAGTCACAGAAGAACTCCGCTTCCACTTATTTCCTTTTTTGCAACAGACGATATCCATTTGAAGGTGGGCAATGTTAATGGCAAGGCGTTCAAGGATTATTATCTGACACCTTCGTTTGGCTATTATTTTTGTCTGAGAGGAGGATTTTTGGCCAAACATTGGATTAATAGAATGCTGGTGTTACAGGAGGGGGAGAAAGGCGAAGAGGAATTGACAATAGTGGTGAATGCAATCAGAAAAGCATTGGGTGAGAATGGTTGTGGAATCATTAACGATGTTAATATAAGACCGAAGCAAGGATACGTATATTTTATTTTTGCCGATGGTCGTGAAGTGAGGTTTGAGGATCTGTCCGACGGATACTTGAGGTTGGTGAACATGGTGATGGACTTGGCTTTCAGATGCAGCATAATGAATCGTCCGTTATATGGACTGGGGGCGTGCGAACATACAGAAGGCGTGGTTTGTATTGATGAGATTGATGACCATTTGCATCCGTCGCTCCAGGCAAGGGTGATCAAAGCCTTGCAACGGACATTCCCCATGGTGCAGTTTGTCATCTCTACCCATGCTCCAATGGTGATGTCAAGTGTTGAAGACACAGAAGACAATGCAGTGTTTAAATTGGGTTATACTGACGGAATCTACTACAATGAGCAGATTAGCACCTATGGGTTGGATGCAAGTACCATTATAAAGACATATTTGCATCAGGCTAACAAGGATGTTGATGTGCAGCACCAGTTGGATGAACTGTTCAGTTTGTTGGACGACGAGAAGATTGACGAGGCCAAAGCAATGCTTCAGGAGTTGGAAAGTAGGTTTACTGACCGGCTGCCTGAGATAACAAGAGCAAAAACATTGTTGTCATTTTATGAGGTGTAGGATATGAGAAAGATTAACAAGGGTCCAGAACCTCAGGAATGGCGGGAATACAGAACCACACCAGGTGTCAGATACCAGTCAATTCCAAGTTTGGTAGATGCGTTGCTTGAAGAGCAAGGCTATATCTGTGCATATTGCGAACGGAGCATTCCTCATCAGGATGCTCCTGGCGAAGAGGATCATCGCATCGACCATCTAAGCACTCAGATGCAGGCTCGTCAAGCTGGTGACAATTCTGACTTGGATTACGACAATATGGTAATATGTTGTCCGGGTAATATAGCCAACAATAGAAACTATTATCATTGCGACAAGGCCAAAGGTCACATGTCCTTGAAAATATCTCCGCTCAATGCAGGAATGATGGGGACTATTCGGTATACTCCAACGGGCAAGATAAAATCTACTGATTCGCAACTTGACAACGAATTGAATGAAAATGGTTTGAACCTAAACAACGATTTCCTTTTGCAGCACCGGCAGGAGGCGTGGTTGACAGTTGTTGAGGGATTAAAAAAAATAGGTTGGACGAAAAAACATGTAGAGAACGTGCTGAATGTTTGGGAAAATCGTCATACAATTACCTCCAATGGAGAAATCCGCAAGGTATATTATCCTTTTTGCAGCATGATTTGCTTTATGTTGAGAAAGAAACTGGCTAGCGGTACCTTAAAATGATTTGACCTCATGCCGCACGGCTCCTGAGCTATAAGGTGGAGAGGGAAAGAGTAGCTAACGTAGGGAAGACATGGCCACTGAAGCGTGTTAGACAACGGGGATAGTCCAAGGGCTTATTCTTATGGTGTACAATTAAGGTCAGATTCCCAGATGGGGGTCTGGCCTTTTTTACATTAATCATTAATTTTAAAGAACAGCAATAAAATTGAGGAAAATATATTATTTTTGCAAAGACAAGAATGAAGCCCTCGAACATCGTCGAAACCCTAGATAAAGCAAGGTTTTTTGACGAGTAACCCCAATCCGACGATGTGACTGAGGGTGCTGTTGCATTAGGGTAAGTGTGGAGTTTAGAGTCGGTTGTGGAGTTTAGAGTGGGAAGTATGAAGTATTTGAAGGTGGTGTGGGAGGTTTGTGGGTGTTTGTTTTGGCCGAGATGGCGGTGAATTTAAGATATGACACAAGACGAAGCCTGGCTGAAGAAATACAACGAGGTGATTTCGTTCATTGAGACTACTAAACGCAATCCTTAAAAGAACAATCCAAGAGAGAGAGTAGAAAAGTATAAACACGTGAACCAATGGGCGTGAGGATTTTCAATAAAACTAATGGCATTTGAAGATATTTCCTGTGAAATTGAATGTTTGAAATATTATGAATGAACAAATTAAAATATTATCATTCCAATCTGCTGAAGACATTGCCACTGAACTTGTTGGCAGGTTTAAAAAAAGCGGGCAGGATGTTTTGTTTACTATATTGGGAGAATTAAGTCCTTTGACAATTGAAATAATGCAGAAAGGTGCATTTATAACGGCATTGATTGTTACACAAGAAGATATGGATACCGTAAGTTCAATTGATTGGATATCATCACCTAAACTGAATATTGTTGGTAAGGATAATGGCATTTGTGTATTGTTTTGTGTGAACTGTAAGGATATTCCGCATGTGTTGTTTGATTTTTTTGTTGTAAGAGAGGTCAGGGATAGTGCAGAAATCATCAGAACCGAATTGATGCAGTTATACCATCAGTTGTTTCAAAAAATAAAAGGAAGGTATGGCGATTTCGTAGGACGAAATAATGAAATTGAACAATTTCAGAGTATATACTATTCAGAAAAAGCATCATATACCAATGTGCTGGTAGTGTCGGGTAGGCCTGGTGTTGGGAGGGAAGCGTTCGTGCGTGAGTGTATTCACCAGGCAACAGGTCAAAAGGATTATGAGCCTTATATGCTATCAATAGGAAAGAACTGTAATATTGAGCTTTTCTTAGTCCAATTGAATTCAATTTGTCGTAAATTTCCAGAGCAGGAACTCAAAAATTTGTTGGGTAATGAAACTGGGGAAAAAATAAAAGCGGCCGTTGATATGCTCAACGTGTTGTTTGAAGAGGATAAATATTTGATTTTGTATGACGATGGAGCTTCGTGTGTTCGATACAATAGATTATTATCTGACTGGTTTAAGTCAATTGTCACTAACCCGATGTTGATAGGTGGAATGCATCTTTATGTTATTTCAAACATTTCTGTTAGCTATTCACGTATTATGACGGATGACGATGTGGCCTACATCACACTGTATGGTATGACAATGTCTGACAGAAAGAAATTGTTATATAAGTTATTGTCAAGTGCTACAGAGGCAGTAACAGAAGATAACGTACATTTCTTGGCGGAAAAATTGGTTTACTCACCGAGTCAGTTGATCAAAGTAGCAGAGGATATTAAGAATAAGGGAATTAAACAAGTAAAGAATAATATCGATAGTTATCAGACCGTAGGTGACAAAAAAATCTCAACTCTGATTAGAAGCTATGATGTGCCGGAACATCCGGAAGCCAAGAATCTATTAGTTCTGTTCTCCAGAATTGAATACGTTGGAAAAAAGATACTATCTTCAATATACAATGATAGAATGCCAGAAATAGAAAAAGAAATTGATCAATTCATGGCGGACGGAATCGTGGAGCGTTTTGGCGAATGGCTTGATTTGATGAGACTTGACGGGTCGGTTTGTGATTACATCAGAAGGAATAAAATTGGTTATAGCGAAAAGGCGATACAACTTGAGGTGACAGATGCTCTGGCTAAGTTGATAGAGGGGCAACAGATGATAACGGAGGACTTCTCAATCTATTTGTATAAAATAAAGAAGGGGGTGGAACAAGGCCGCTTTGAGGAAGAAAGTTATCTTGTTCCGTCTGTGCTGATAAACGCAATTGCTGAAGCTTACGACAATAGAGACTGGGGAATGACGATTAAACTATGTGAAGACGTTATGTCCAAACAACCCAACTATTTTCAAGAAGTTTATAGGGAAATAAGATATTGGTATTGTCTTGCTTTGGCGAGGGAAAGAAATGCTGATGAATTCTATAATCAAGTGCAATATTTTGGTGGCGCTGACATTCATTTTCTTAAGGGATTTTTCCTGCGGATTAAAAAGGAATATGCTAAGGCAGAATCTGAATACCAAAAGGCTTTGGAAATCAGCCCCGGTTTCTCGAAGGCCAAACATGAAATGGTGCTTGTATTACAAGCTCAGCACAAATTCTCTTCTGCGTTGGAGATGGCTAAAGACAATTATGAAAAAGACCCGGAAAACGCATATCACATCCATGCATATTTCAGGTGCTTGGTGCGAAAAAAGGATATTACATACGACGAGCGGGTTCTGTTGAAGAGTTTTATTTCAGACGACAACAATCTGTTCAAATCAAAATACTACATTGAAGGAATGAGGTTTGAATATAGCCGATTTGTTGATAGGGCTAATCCAGATATTTTGCTACCTAAAGCCACAGAATTAAAACAGAAATTTCCAGAGGCAAAGTATATTAATGATGTAGTAACTGATTATCTCGTTTCGCAGGGCGTTGCCTCGCATCTTCATCCTGTGGATTATAGCGATGATTTTAATTATTGATTATGGTATACATTAGTGTAGAATCCCGAAAAGGCGGGGTCGGAAAGACAACAGTGTCTTTGACTTTGGCTGAAAACCTTATCCAAAAGGGATATCAAGTACTGGTTGTTGATTTGGATATTATAGGAACTAGAATCGACAGCGGCTTTATTGAGGCAAACAGTGAAAAAATTCACGAGGTAAAAAGAGATGGTAAAACTATAAATTTGTTGGAGTTGTTCAAAAACGAATTTATGCTTGGTCGCAATCTTCCTGCTTTTTCCAATAGTTTGTCATCTAGTGCGGGGTACCTAACATACGAATTAGGGAAATGTAATTTCTTGGGGTCAAATATCTATGACAACAATTCGGATGTGCCTTTAGAAGACCCTCGCATACTATACGACGCTTTTCATGCTTATTGGCTCTTGGAATTTGTGATGGAATTAGCGCAAACTTTTGGTTCAGCAATTGAAGAAAAAAAAGTCGCTGTTATTTTTGATAATTCTCCGGGATTCTCTTCAATGGAATCGGTCATAAACGACAAGTTAACACAATTAGGACCTGAAAAAGGGAAGATAATGTTGGTCTCTACTATAGATCCACAAGATATTTCAGCATGTAGGCAGTCGAAGGGAGCTATTGAAAAATTGTTTGATGACAAAGTGGCAGCAGGAAGGTATTACCGTGCACTTATTGATGACCGTTTTGAAACAAAACTAAAGAGTAAGGCATTTGATGCTGTTTGGGATAATTTGTGCGCATCTAACGGGCAAGAACCAAAATATTATACAGAGGAGCATGTGAATCAACCGCCTTTTACAAGTATTTTGGTTAATAAAGTGCCACGAAATCTATACGAAGAATTATATCAAAAAGAATTGATAAAGAGACCTGATGAAATTGCTGCACCTTTCTCTAATCATTTACTTTGCTTTTTCAGTAACCCGTTATTACTATCAAAAGGTATCCAGCACCACACGTATTTAGGTGATGGTTATAAAAACTACATCTTGTCTGCTGATGTGAATTCCATATTTGATGATGATAGTAATTATCATAAAATGTGTGAATTTACAAAGCTCTCGGGTCTTCGCAATATTTTTGAAGAAGGATGGTCTCCATTGAGTCCATTCACAAAACTGCTTGATTACTTTAAGAGACAGGAGATAATAAAAGCTGATGGGACATGGCGATTTCCATATTCTGACCTTCCTTTAAGAAAGTTGTCGGATAATCTAAACAATGAAGTGGAAACAGTCAGGCGTTTCGTGCTGGATAATATTAATTCTAATGCGGAACTTGCAGACAAGATTCCCGAAGTGGTGTCTTTTGTAACAAAATCAATAAAAGAATCGGCTGGTAGAAATGAAATAAATTTTCACCCGGAATCTGAAATCCTGGCCCCTTATGATGAGTTTATTGTGTGTTTTGGTCTGGCAGTATATAAATTGCATGTTTACGAAATGACATGTACGGTTCTTAATAACCTTATGTTATATTGTTTTGAGGAAGCAGAACGAATGGAGACATTGGATGTTGCGGCCATTAATAGTTTGGTTTCGGAAATGATAGAAGGTAGAAGTTTGGGAACACAGAAGGAAAAGGAATTATCGGCAATTCTTGCAAATCATAAAAATGCACGGGAATTGACAGACGCTATTGAACAGATACTGAAAGTTTGGGGTATTTAGGTATGAAATTTAGCCTTGAGGATTTTAAACAAGCCATTAAGAATGGTTTTCTGCAACCGTATAGTTTATCATACGATTATGTAGATGAATCAAAATACGAGATGTTTCAAAGAGATATTGAGTGGAAGAATAGTAGAATAGAGGAAACTTTTGAGGAATTGAAACATCGGATTGGGCGGAAATACTATAAAAACGTTTTTCTGGCTCAGTCAAATGCGTTGAATTATGCTGCTTTGTTGTTTCCTGCATATTCATTTCTGTTTTCAGAGGATTTGTTGGATGACTGGCTGGCTATAGTTGATTTTCATAAGAAGTATTGCAGAGATCATAGTTTGCATCAGCCGATGACTGCGTATGTGGCTGCTCAGCTACTTGGCTATGGTGAACCATTTGAAGCTTTGCCCATTTCAACGTCGCAAGGAAATCTTTTAGATTTCTGTGTAGAAGTAATATTGACAAAGCCAGAAGCCCATTACATTCTTGAATGTGCTGACAGGTATGGCTTGCCCAGAAATATGTTGAAGGACTCGCAAGCAGCTAGGGTCTTTTGGAAGGGTGTATTCTATCGTACGGTAGTCTTGTCGGCTCTTTTTCATGATATTGGCTATCCTTGGCAATATATGGACAGGGTAGGAAAAGAACTGAGAAAGAGTGTGAGCAATCTTCATCAATCGGGGAATGTTGTTTCGCAACTTATTAGTGATTTTGGTGATAGAATGGTGTTTCTTCCTTTAAGAAACTATGAAATAACACATAGAAATGAGCCTGTTTTTGAGAAGGATAGGTTGAAAGAGCTTACAAATTCTGCAATGGCCACTCATGGTTTTCCCGGGGCTATTGCATTTCTCACTTTGAATGATGCTATTCGAAAAAGCGTTGTGACGGAACCATTGGCTAAAATGCATGAATTTATGGTGGAATGGGCTGCTATGGGAATATTTATGCATGATATGGAAGGGAAACATAGAGAGCATTTCCCGAAATTGCGACTCTCTTTTTTTCAGGATCCCTTATCCTCCGTGGTTGCAATGGCTGATTATTTGGAAGAATTTAATAGACCCAAGGTTGCTTTCAAATCAAAATTGAAAGAAAGCAGGGCTCGTTATAGTTATGATTGTTCATTGGTTGAAATTAACAACATGGGAAGTGTTTTGAATGTTGAAATGCATTACTTCAACAATGCCAGTAAAGCTATAGCAGCACAATTCAAGAGAAAAGAGACGGACGATTATTTTAACCCATCGAGAGGGTATATCGATATGTTGCCGCTCGGAATCAATAAAGTTGTATATTCGCAGAATTAAATATCCGGTGTATGAATAACGACAGTAATGCCGGTGGCTCGATTGCTGGCTTTATTTATCAGGTTTACTATTTCCTGTATCGTTTATTGACGATGCAGAGAGGGGAGACTGTCTCGCTGGAAAAGATAGATGATGTGGGGACAGAAACAGAAAATGAAGAGGCCCGGACTTACTACCAGTTGAAACACACAATCAATTCCAAGCCTTCTGCCATTAAACGCATGTCTGACAGGGACACTGACTTGTGGAAGACTTTGAGCATGTGGGTAACTATCATCAAGAAACAAGGCGACGAAAACGCCCAACGCATATGGATAGAGCAAAGCGAGTTTGTGATTATTTCGAACAAAGCCACTGACACTAACCAGTTTTTTCAGTTGCTCGGTGAATATCAGCAAAACGAAGAGAAATGGGAAGATTTGAAAAAATATTTAGCTGAGCAGGCTGCCGTGGAACCCAAAGAAAAGGAAACAGAGAAAGAAGAGAAGGAAAAAGAAGACAAGAAAACCATTTACTATTATACAAAGAACGTCAATGAATTTGCCCTGCTGAAAGAGTTCTTGCTGAAAGTGGAACCTGAATTAAAGAGCGACAATGAGATAAAAGCAGATATTGATTATTATTTAGTTAACAAGTGGAATTTCAAAGAGCCAAATGCTATAGTACTGAGAGAAAGATTATACGGGAGGATATCTGGGCTAATAACGGACAAAGTGCTTGAGTTTAACCTTGAGTCATTTCATGAGAAATTCGGTGAGTTGTTTACTAAGGTAAAAGAGAGGAAGTTTGTTCCTTCGAACAAAACATTCTTGATACCAGAAAACCCTAGAGAACAAGTATTCATCAAACAGCTTGTAGATATAAACGATGTCATGGCTCAAACTGTAGATGATATTAAGGAACTGACACAACAGAAACTGCAATTTGAGAATGACTATAATGATGCTTTAAGCGTGAGTGATGGTGATGACAGGGTGATTTTTGAGAATGACGTGAAAACCAGATGGAAGAAGCACTACAGAAAGCATAATAATGGAATAGATGATACAACAAAAAAGGAAGATGCTGATGTGGCGGCACGACTTGTCCTTGATGGCGTTAGGAGCGAACATTTGATATTTGACCAAGATATATTGAATGAGAGTAATTCCAACGGTTGTTATTATCATTTCTCTGACGGCAAAACGCCCAAGATAGGCTGGCGGTATGATTGGAAGGAAAAATATAACGGAGAGGAATGGACTATAGAATAAACAACGAGGCCTTGGTGGGCAGCGTAATCATTCAGGTGGTCAGGAGAGGGCCTTACGAGGTTCCTTTTGTGACCGGCATGGTTAATTTATTGATGCAACCCAATCTCAGAAAGAAGGCTATGCGAACACCGGCAAACGATACCAAGACGCTGATGGCGATTTATGGACGGTTGAATGGCGACCTGCTGGGTGTTATTGTCAACAGTATGACAATGCTGACAGAAGGTGGTTGTCTGCACAAGAATGGCAACCAACTTGAAGTTACTGAAAACGGGTTGCGATTGTGTAATGAAATAGAGAGAGGGGATTGTGAGTTGCTGACAGAGGTGCTTTCGGATATAAATGAGATTTTTTTCAAGTATGAGAGTATAGACACCGATGTGCTGTACCATCAAATGTGGATTGACGTATGAACTTTTACATCAAGAAGATAAGGCTTTGGTTTAACAATCATCCTGAGCCGCAGGACTATGAATTTCATCCTAACAAGGTGAATGTCGTCACGGGGGATTCCTCTACGGGTAAGTCCTCCATTCTGCGAATAATCGACTATTGTTTGATGGCGCAGGAATCGACCATTGTGGATGATGTGATCAATAATAATGTGAGCTGGTATGGCCTTTCATTCCATCTGAATGGTCGCGACTATGTGGTGGCAAGGAAGTCACCATTCAACGGTAGGATAAACCAGGACATTTATTGGGCAAAGGACACGGATGAGTTTCCGCAGGGCAGTCACCCACGGCCTACGCCAGAGGTGAAAAGACAGGATGTACTTGACTACTTGAACAAGGAATTCGCCATACCGCAAATACTGATGGGAGACAACAAGAAAAAGTTGGCCCTGACATTCAGGCATACCCTGTTGCTGAATTTCCTGACTGAGGAAATTATTGCGACGGCAAACCGATATTTGGATACCTTGTTCTTTGATGACGATGATATGATAGGTTTTGACTCGCGCATTCTGAAAATCAGCCTTGGGGCAGATGAGAAGAAAGAGGCAGAACTGACAGAAAAGGTGAAGACGCTGGATGAAAGCATCAAGAAGGAAGATCGGAATAAAACCAACGACGAGAAGAACAGGCAAGCATACGAAAAGAAGTATAATGCAGTGTTGGCAACAGCCAAAGCAATTGGGTTAATTGACGAAAGTGAGGCTTTTGACACGGAGGTGGTTTTGGCTCGGATAAAAGAGGCTGTTGATCATTTTAATCGGATAAAGCGTAGCCACGCTAAACTGAAAGAGTTAGCAGAACTATCAGACAGACAGCAGAAACTTAAGGTTGAGATTTACAGTTATAAGAAACTGAAATACGAATACAACAGGGCCATCAGATATGCAAAGAAAGTGGAAGACAGCTTGAAACCCTTTGAATATCTTGAGAAATATCTGAACCGACAAGTGATGAGTGAGGATTCCATCGCCTTGTTTGCCTCGTTGGAAGAAGCCTTTACAGCTTCTAAGAAGAATACGTTGAAACCTGACGAATTGCCGCCAGAGTTTGAGACCAATCTTCAGAAACTGAAAGAAGAGTATAATCAGGTGTCGGCAAAAATCAAGGAAAACCAAGAAGCCATAGATTATGTTTTTGATCCGAATATGCTTGTCAAACTGGTTACGCTGGCTGAGCAGATAAAGGGCTTGGAGAAAAAAGAAGAGAAATATATTGGTGACTTGAAATACAACAAGTTGAAAGACCAATATGCTACTGATGCCAAAGACCTTGAAATTGTTACCAAGGAAAATGAGAACACGGAAAAGGCATTTTTGAAAGACGTAAAGAGTTATTATGATGACCAGACGGGCATGTCAATTTCCTACAGAAACTGTGAGGTTATCTTCGACAAGAAGAATGTGCGACTGAAGCTACAAAGACCCGATGAAGCTTTCCCGATTCGCAATATTGGCAGTAAGTCGAACTTCATGTTTATGCACTTGTGCTTCTTCCTTGGTCTTCATCAGTATCTGTGCAGTAGGGAACATTCGTTTGTGCCGAGTTTTCTGTTTATTGACCAGCCTAGTATTCCCTATTATGGGAACAATAGCAGAAGACGGCAAGAAGCGGGTGATTTGACCATAGCAAAAACCGATGACCGTAGCAGATTGGAAGAGGCTTTCAGGTTGATAAACAGCTTTATGGGCCAGAATGTGGGTGAGGATAAAGGCTTTCAAATTATTATGGTGGAACATGCTGACCCTGAATATTGGAAAGATTTAGATTATTTTGAAACACGATATGTTTTCACTGAGGATCGTGATTATGGTTTAATACCTAAATATGTGGCAGAATGAGTCAGATAAAAGTAAAAGAGATTAAAATGGCCACCATTCAGGTGGTAGGAAATAAAACAAGAGGCGAAGGACTTTCGGCAGCCACAACGTTGGCTGATGTCAGCGATTCGCGTGATTTTATGACCAAGCTGATAGAGAAATCGTTTTTGATGGACGATTTAAAGTGTTTCAGCTATGTTGAATCTGTGGAATTGAACCCTGTATATCAGTTTGTGTCGAAGATTTTTGATGATAACGAAGCGTTTTTAAAGCAATCGGTTAATATAGCCACTTTCCTATATGACCAGAGCCTGCACCCGAATATCAGAAACGGTGAGTTGTACGTACTGCTGGCACAGTGCGAATACAAGAAACAGTTGGTTGACGCTGTTGCTATCTTAAAATCAGAGAAAAAAGACCCGTTTTTGGCAACAGATAATGATGGGTTGGAGATAACTGCGAGAACCATGTACGGTACGGGATTAAAAGGTCTTGACAAGGGATGCCTTGTACTGAATATGGAGCGTGAGAATGGATATGTAGTGGGAACGGTTGACAACGTTAACAACGGGACAGATGCCCAGTATTGGACTGACAGCTTTCTGCATGTGACCAATTGCGACGACGACTATCACCAGACAGCCAAGCTGACCGAAATGCTCACGGACTATAGCAAGATTGTTAAAGAAGAATCTGTGATGGAAGGGGCGATTGTGGCGAAGAGGGCCGTTGAACTCTTGAAAACTGAGGAGGTTGTTCGTGTCGATGAGTTGGCAGACAAGTTGTTTGACACTGATGAGCAGAAGCGAGACTTTGAGGATTTCAGACGTGCTTATGAGGAAGAAAATGGTGGTTTTGCCGAAGAGGTGACTGTGATTGCCAAAGCTGCCAGCAGAAAACCTGTGACAAGAATGAACGTGCTGCGGTTAGGCAATGATTTCGAAGTGAAAGTGTTGAATCCTAACGCAGAGATTGAAAAGGGTGTGGATAAGGCCAGCGGGAAAGAATACTATACGCTATATTTTGATAAAGATTAAAGAGAAGTATAATGGATATAAACGACGCAATAGTAGCAGCTCTTGCTATCAGTGGCCAGAATAAAATGGTGTTTCCGCAGTCTAAGCACAAGTGGACTGATAGTGAGGCTGTCGTTAATTTATTGCAGTCGTGCCACAGTCAGGAGGATTATGACCTTGTGGTGGAAATGTTCCAGCAGCTGAACGAAAATATCGTTGACAATGCAAGGAGCTATGATTTACTCTGCCAGATGGCACAGAACATCATGGAAAACGAGGCAGAAGGTGAGCATACTGCACTGTGCGTGATGCGAACCAAAAACGATACTGATGCTGACGGCTCGCAAGCCATTATCAATGAATTGAAGATGGCCATCAAAATGACAGGCGGTTTCAAACATACCTATTCCGCTGTTTGCTTTGAGGATATAGAATGGCTTTATAAAAAGAAAGGGTATCGGCATTTCGTGGTGGTTGATGATTTTATCGGGTCGGGAAAAACGGTGGTAGGCAGATATGGGTATTTCATGAAACGTCATTTAGCTGATGCCACTATCGGTTTTTATTTCATGGCTGGGATGGATGAAGGCGTGGCCTATTGCAAGAGCAAAGGCATCCCTGTGTATTGCTGTAAAGTGATGCATAAGGGTATTACAGAGCATTATCACGATGATCTGTTGCATAAAAGAATAGCGTCAATGGATTATCTGGAATCATTATTGGGTGAGGCCAGTGGCTCGGCTCGACTCGAAGACCACAGATTTGGCTACGGACGTGCCGAGTCGTTGTATTGCAGGCAGTTTGGAAATATCCCCAACAGCGTGTTCCCCATATTCTGGTGGAACAAGCATCAGGATGGCTCCAACCGCAAATCAGTTTTCACACGGGTGCAAGATGGTTACTGAGCAATTGAAATATCGGATCCTTAAGGAAGCAGTGCAAAACAACCTGCTGCCCACAGCATTGATGGAAAAGCTCGACATCGGATTGGAAGAGCTGATGGATGCGCTGACATCGCTGCTGGAAGAGGGTTGCCTGACATTGACCGAAGGGAAATGGATTGCAATTACCGATGCGGGTAGGGAAGCGGTTACCAGAGAAGAGGAGAAGATTAAGGAAGAAGGATTAGGGGAAAAAAATTATTACGAGAATTTTTTCACCAGATGGAGTGGCGGTACGGTAGGGATAAACGAACCGTATATGCCATCGATTGGTGCGATGAAACAAATCATGGAGGGCGCAGGCAAAAAAGAAACTAGCAATTAGAAGTGAAGTCGCTTCGGTAGCTGAGGCTATACATTACCCAGTGATAGCGCCCTGCGCTATCACTCATGCAAGTGTACACTTGCATGGCTGTTAGCGCCCGCGCTAACAGCGGGATTCCACAGAAAGTAGTTCAATGCCTCGCCCTCTTTTTTAAATTATGGAATCAATAAAAGTAAACAACCAGGTTTTTCAGCAGTGGCGGGAATACTACAATGGTTTCCCGATGACTGACGATTTGAGGGAAGCCTTGATAGATTATGTGGGCAACCTCCTATCGAACAAGGCTTGCGTTATTTTCGATGCGGAGCATCTGGCCAAAATGCTTGGTTTAGAAAACAAGGCATTGTTTGCCGTCATCAATGCGCCAGAGCAGTTTTATCGTACCTTTGAGATTAAGAAACGGTCGGGTGGCATGAGGGAGATACGCGCCCCATACCCGACGTTGAAAACTATACAAGAGTGGATTTATGAGAATGTATTAAAAAAACAATATGTTCATGGGTGCGCGCACGGATTCAGTCCGCGAAAGTCGATAGTGACCAATGCGAAGAAGCACGTTGAAGGCAAGTGCTTATTGAAACTGGATTTAAAGGATTTCTTCCCGTCAATTAAGATTAATAAGGTGGTGCAGGTGTTCAAGAACATTGGCTACACCAGGAATGTGAGTTGGTTGCTGGCAACACTATGTTGCCTCGATGGGGAATTGCCGCAAGGTGCCCCGACAAGCCCGGTGTTGAGCAACATCATAGCTAGGAAGATGGACAAAAGACTCTATCGTTTGGCAAAGCATTTCGGGTTTAGATACACAAGATATGCAGATGATATCTCATTTTCGGGCGATGAAATCCCAGTGGCGTTCATCAAATATGCTAAAGACATTATTAAGGAGTGTGGCTTTGCTGTCAACGATAAGAAAGTAAGGCTGTATAGGGGGCAAGACAACAAGATTCTGACAGGCGTAGCATTAAAAAACGGCGTGTTGAGACTGCCGCGAGAGAAACGCAGAGGGTATGAGCAAGAGATTTACTACACGATAAAATACGGAGTGGGTGCCAGACCAAAGGGTAATTACGATAGTTTCTCCACCTACATACGGTCGCTTATCGGCAAAGCCAATTTCTGGCTTATGTTGGAGCCTGGGAACAAATTTGCAAAAGAGGCGATACCAAGGTTGAGAGCGTTGCTTACGACTTGATTTTGCTCGCTGCTTTAATTAGAAAGAAATGAAAATACAGATATAGCTATGAAGAATATCTTAGTGACAGGCGGTGCCGGGTTTATCGGCTCGAACCTGATAAAGCGCTTGTTTAAGGACGTGAAGGGCGCAACGATTGTGAACATTGATAATATGAACTCGTATTACGATGTTTCATTAAAAGAGTATCGCTTACAGAAGTTAGAGGGAAGAAGTAAGATGGAAGATGTGGTTTTTGGTTAGAGATTGGATGGATACGTAACCAATTTTTTCAGATAAAAGATCAAATTTAAAATAGAAATATGTTCAATTTAGACAAGTTTATAGCTGACTCGGTGGCCAGCATGTTTGAGCCGATATACAAGCCAAGTGATAGTTGAAAATTGATAGTTGATAGTCAATTGATAGTTTATAAATCAAAGATCAAGGTTCAAGAGGGCTTAGTAGCTTAATAGTTCAAGGCCAATGACAAATAAATATAGAAGAAATGATAGAAGAATCACAGAATATCATAACAGGTTCGCACACCGTGCAGTTTGATGCTGAATATAAACAGTGGATAGCTGAATTGGTTCAGCGCTACCGCGCCAGTCAGATAAAGGCTTCGATAAAGGTCAATGACGAGATGATTCGTTTCTACTGGTCGGTAGGTGAGGATATTGAGAAGCGCCAATTTGAGAATCGATACGGAAGTCGTTTCTACGAGAACGTTAGCAAGGACTTGAAGCATGCTTTAGGGTTGAGTAAGGGCTTGTCGCCTACCACCATCAAATATACACGTTACTTTTATCAGCTTTATTTTCCGCTTTTTGCAAATCGTCAACAAGGTGTTGACAAATCTGTCCCAGCAAATCGTCAACAAGGTGTTGACGAATTTGAAATGCTGTTCTTGATTCCATGGTCACATCATACCCGTATTATTGATAAGGTAAAAGGGGATGGTCAGAAAGGACTGTTTTTTGTGCGCAAGTCGTTGGAGAACAATTGGGGTAGAGGTGTGCTTTTGAACTTCTTGTCAACTGACCTATATGAGCGTCAAGGTGCATCGCAGACGAACTTTGCTCTGACAATGCCCACACCAGACAGTGACTTGGCGCAGGAACTTTTGAAGAGCCCATACGATTTTAGGTTCCTTCCTGGAAAAGAGAAATATCTGGAAATTGAATTGAAGGATGCACTGATAGATCATATTACGGAGTTTTTGGTGGAACTGGGGCGTGGGTTCTCATACGTGGGTAAGGAATATCGGCTTGTGGCAGATGGCAAGGAAAAATTCATCGACTTGCTGTTCTACATTATTCCCTTGCACCGATATTGTGTCATTGAGGTTAAGATAACCGAGTTCGACTTCCCTGATTTGGGACAGTTGGCAGGGTATGTGGCAATGGTTGATGACCTGATGAATACCGAGGTGGAAAAGCCTGCTATTGGTCTGCTGATATGCAAAGAAAAGAATGCTGTGCTGGCACGCTATGCACTGTCGGGGATGAACTGTCCGATGGGAATCTCAGAATATGAGGTGTCGCAACAGCAACTCCCTGAAGACCTGGAAAAAGCTTTGCCGAGTACAGAAGAGATTGAAGCGGGTCTGAACGGTATGTAACAACGAGGGTTAATGGTTCAGGGTTCAAGAGTTCAAGTTTCAACTTGGTTTCAAGTGGGGGAATAAATTATTTCCTTAGGGTTGGAAGGAATTGTGTATTTTTGCATTCGAAGCCACTAACTCATAATGCGGATTCGACTTCGATCGGGTCCGCTTTTTTTTGTGCTTTGGATGGCTTCAGCAGCCATAGATCTTATACTAGC
>ERZ809472.184-NODE-184-length-16917-cov-11.466789_pt1 | contig 16917 bp, 16 predicted proteins | sample MGYA00521274_ERZ809472 | MGnify/ENA primary metagenome ERZ809472 (study PRJEB31581, sample SAMEA3312791) | metagenome | study: EMG produced TPA metagenomics assembly of the PRJEB8939 data set (Metagenomic analyses of Rumen microbiomes reveals... | reverse complement strand
AGATCTACACTCTTTCCCTACACGACGCTCTTCCGATCTGCTAGTAACACCTTATGCGTTGCCTACGGAGAAACGTCTGGAGACGTCGCCCGCTATACTATGCTTTGCTTTTCAGCGCTTCTAACTCTCGCTTCAGCTGAGTCAGGTCGCGGTACATATCCGGGAGGTGTTTCAGCACAGCCATACCCCTGAAATAGGTCTTGGGCTCCATGGCCGGCGAGCCAATGAGTTGTTCGTTACCCTTTGTATTGCTGATTACGCCACACTGTGCTCCTACGAAAGTCTTGTCGGCCACGTGAATATGTCCAGCGAAACCGGCCTGTCCGCCAACCATGCACCACTGCCCAATCTTCGTACTGCCAGCCATACCAACCTGTGCCGACATAACGGTATTCTCACCCACCTCGCAATTGTGGGCCACCTGAATGAGGTTGTCAAGTTTCACTCCTCGGCGAATGATAGTTGCCCCCATGGTGGAGCGATCAATACACGTGTTGGCACCAATCTCCACATTGTCCTCAATGATAACGATGCCTATCTGCGGAATCTTATCATAACCATCGGTATTGGGTGCGAAACCAAATCCGTCAGCACCAATTACGCTTCCTGCGTGGATTGTCACCGAATTGCCAATCTTACAACCTTCGTAAATGGTCACGTTGGGGTAGAGCAGACACTTCTCGCCAATGGTCACGCCTTCGCCAATAACGACATGGGGATAAACCTGTGTGCCATCGCCAACAACGGCCCCATCGCCGATGCAAGCAAACGGCCCGATATAGACATTCTTGCCAATGGTGGCCTTTGATGAGACATAAGCTAAAGTGTCAATGCCCGTCTTATGCGGCTTGATGCTCTCGTAAATCTGTAACAGTTTGGCAACGGCCTCGTATGCATTGGGCACACGGATGAGAGTGGCTGTAACTGGCTGCTCCAGATGAAGGTCGTCGTTCACCAGCACAATGGTTGAGCGGGTGTCATACAAATAGTGAGTGTACTTCGGATTCGAGAGAAACGACAAAGCGCCCTCCTGCCCCTCCTCAATTTTTGCGAAGGCATGTACAGCGGCGTTCTCGTTACCCTCCACACGTCCGCCAATCATGTCGGCGATTTGTCTGGCTGTAAACTCCATAGTTTATTGTTCTGATTTTCTTAATGTTTTGCAAAGTTACGAACAAATATTGAAACAACAGGCAATCAGCCCATTATTTTTATTATTTTTTGCAAAATCCTATTCCAAAGCCACAACCGTAAGCATGCCGTCGGTCACACGAAACTTAACATCGTGACCAGCGAAAGGCATGCCGTAGATGCGGTTCTCATCATCATGGAAAGGTGGACGAGGATCTTGAGAGAGCACCTGGGTAAGTGCCTGCTTCTCTTCTTCTGTGAAGAGGCGTGACAAGACGTCAGGTATTTCCACAACCAGCGGATGCCACAGATGGGTGTCAACGAAACCACATCGGGCATCGGGATGGCTATCGGTATAGGCTACATAGGGCTTGATGTCGTAGATAGGTGTGCCGTCCATAAGGTCGGCTCCCAGCACGTGGATGACTGGCCCTTGGGAAACGGTCAGTTCCACATTATTTATATATACAGAGGAAAGACCCAGACTGTTGGGGCGAAAAGGTGAACGAGAGGCAAACACCCCTACCCTCTCATTGCCCCCAAGTCGTGGCGGACGTACGGTCAGCCCTATAGCCTCATGACGGTTGGCAGAAAATCCCCAGATGAGCCAAAGATGCGAAAATGCCTCCAAGCCTCGCACGGCATCCACACTCCGATAGGCAGGCTCCAAGACGATACTTCCTGGCAACTTATCGGCAACACCACTTTGACGGGGAATGCCAAACTTTGAAGTCATCGGAGAATGGAAAAAGGCTACTGGCTGAATGCTCACAGAGGGAAAAACAGTAGACGATAACCGTGTATCATTCATAGCAGCCAAGCCCCTTTGCCGTAGATAATGAGTCAAGATGGAAATCGTAGATGAGGTTTTTCTCGTCGACAAGACGGAAATGCTGTTTTCCCTGAATGGAATCATCGGGCGTTTCCCAGCTTATTTTCATAAAACGCACGCTGTCATCCTCAACGATTGGTGTACGGAGCAAACTGTTCTCGAAATAGAACTTGAACGCGGTCAAGGAATCTACGGCCAGATTATCACCCATGACCACATCGTCGGCATAGCCTGTGACAATGCAACCCTTCATCTGCATGGCATAGAGGGGATAGTCATAGTTATTATAGCTATTGGAGAAACGCAACGCTACACCACGGTTTCCTGAGAAGGGATAGAATTGCGCCAGCGTACATTGCTCCACAACGGTCACGCCGCCATAGACGGCCAGACAGTCGCCAAGCGTGTTGGAGAACTGGCAATGTAACAGGCCCACACTACTGTTGAAGGCCTGCAGACCAGGACCCTTACAGTTATGAATGACCGAGCGCTCCATGTAAAGCCGTTGATGACCTTCAACGTATTCTGCGGAATCGCACACAATGCCATATTCGGCACTATGTATCTCAGAACCGATAAAGCTGTTGCCAAACGACGAACTATAGATTCTCACACCACGCCATTGTCCACTAACACGGTCGTAGGGCAGGTAGTCAAACATGTGGTCCAGCCGGTCGCCACGAAGCACAGCGTTCTCAGCCTTTAACGTTCCGTAAACATCAAGGCCGGCCTTGTCGTGAAAATAGAGTGTGGTATTACGCAGGGTCAGTGTTACTCCTTTATTTACACACAGACCTCCATAGATAACAATAGGCTTTGTGCTTTCCAGCACGGAATCGCGGTCGATGACAACATCCTTCCAATGGACAGCATCCCATGAATAGCCTTGCAAGGCCACCTTCTGCTCCACGCCGCTCTCAAGCAGGAATACCAGGTCATCATTGACCTGGACGGCCTCCGGCTGTCCGTTCTCAGGTGTCGTCAGTTCCACAAACACACGGATGCTATCGCCACTACGTACTTCCAAGTCAGTAATCACAGACCCAAGGGAATTGTCAAGATATGAGCCGTCAACATTCACGCGGAACCCCGTCTGGTTGCCCTGACGCAGACGCACGCTCTGCAACCTGACACCATCCTTCATGCGGTTATACACCCAAAAATCGTAGGTACGTGAACCAACGGTACTGAACACCGTGTCCATAATCACCGAGTCACGGGAAAAGGTCAGCTTAGCCAAACGACTGGTGGTAAACGAATCATCATCACTACAGGCAGCAAGGCCGGCAATGATGACCGCAGAAAAATAGAGGAACAGGCGTTTCATGTCAGAGAGCAATTTTCATGAACACGGGATAGTGGTCAGAATAGTTGATCTGCTTCATATAGTAGCAGTCGCCTGTAAGTTCCTTGTCGTGAAGGATATAGTCGATACGCACCTTCTTCTTCTTGCTGACCATCGTATACATGAATCCCTTGCCGCACTCGCGGAAGCCATCGACAAGTTTGTCGCCAAGCATGGTCTCATAGACATAAGAATAAGGTACATCGTTGAAGTCGCCACAGACGATGACAGGCAGTTCACACTCGTCGATGAGTTTTGCAACCAGCTCAGCCTGTCGAGCTCTGTGTGCCATTCCACGGGTATAGACGTCGAAGATGGACTTCAGGATAGCATTGTTTTCCACAAACTCTCCTTGCTGGCTCTTCTTGGACGCTTGATAGAGCGCACGGTTCACACCAGTCGTCTCCAGGTGAACGTTGAACACACGGACGGTGAGACCACTGACATCAATGTCAGCCCACATTCCACTATTATTGGTCTTTCCGAAATCTATCTTTCCTGACTTAAGGATAGGGAAACGACTATAGATAACCATATCCTCACGTCCCGTCACCATATAGGAGAAATACTCCTTGTAGCTATCAGAGTTAAGCTTGTCGCCGCTCACGTCACTATACTCCTGCATACAGAGGATGGCAACGTCCTGGCTCTTGATGACCTGAAGTATTTCCTGCGCCTTGAATCCAGAAACCTCTCGGCCAAAGCTACATACATTGTAAGAGGCAATCATCAGACCCGACCTCGACTGGTCATCATTATAGTTCAAGCCGAAACTATAGAGCGAACCTGTATACCTGATGCAACAGAGGAGCGTGAAAGCAGGAATGGCAAGCCAATGCCATCGACGCTGAACAAGCCAGACAAGCAGCATGACCACATTGCCCACGATGAGCATGGGAAGCACATAGACAAGCAAGGCAAGAGCCGTGCTCGTCGAAGGATCGGCAGAACCTCCGAAAAGGGCAAAAAAAGTAAATACTGCCAGTAATACGGTGATGACCAGCAGCATGAATGATAAATACTTATAAATAGCCAGTTTTCCCATAGCTATCTCCCTACATATTTTACTACCATAGCTATCAGTTCTTCCGGACGGAAGGGCTTGGCCAGGAAGTCGTCACAGCCAGCAGCCTTCGCATCGGAGATATCCTTCTGGTAAGCGTATGCACTAACGGCAACGATGGGAGTATCATGGTTAACCTCTTTTATAATACGCGTGGCATCAAGACCGTTCATATCGGGCATGTGGATGTCCATGAGAATCAGGTCGGGCTTCTCCTCTTCATTGCGCATGACGGCCTCAATACCATTGACGGCTCTGATGACTTGGTAGTGCTTGCGTTTTCTCAGCACGGTGTGTACCAACTGGAAATTGCTATCCTCGTCCTCAACCACAAGGATGAGCTTCCGCTCATAATCCTCTGTTTTACTACTTACGCGCAGAGAGTTTTGCGTGTTGGTAATGCCACGTCTGCTCACCGACATGCCGCCAATAGTACCGTGGAACGGCAAAGTGAAGGTGAAGGTGGAACCTTTGCCCAACTCCGACTTGACGTCGATATGACCTTCCATCTTCTCCACGATGATACGACATAGGGCAAGTCCCAGTCCGTAGCCCTTATTCTGCTCGGCATCTTTGGAAACGTAGGTCTCGAAGATGTGGTCTATATATTTGGGATCGATACCAGAGCCGGTATCGATGACATAGAACTCAATCTCAGTATTGTCGTTGATGAGGTTGTAGCCAAAGCTTATAGTACCCTTGGCCGTGTGTTTCAAGGCGTTGGAAATCAGATTTGAGAACACCTGAGTGAGGCGATTCTCATCAGTAACCATAGAAATAACGTTCTCGGACTTAACGCATGTCAGGGCCACCGTCTCTGGACAACGGAACTTAAAGAGCTGTTTGACACTCGTCATCAGCTGGTTCAGGTCGGTGGGATATTTCTTAATCACAATCTCACCCGACTCAGCCCGCGAAAGATCAAGGATCTCATTGAGCAGGTCCAGCAGACGACGGCTGTTGCTCTCAATAATTTCCATGTAGCTCATTCTCTCCTCTGACGAATCGGTAACGGCTATGATGTTCGCAAAGCCTTCGATGGCGTTCAGGGGAGTGCGTATTTCATGGGACATGTTGGCCAGGAACAGGGATTTCATCCTACTGGCTTTTTCAGCCTTCAGGGCTTTCTCCTCGTATTCCTTCAGTTTTTTGTTTGCTTGCTCCAGTTGTTCGTTTGCAATGTTAAGCCGATGGTTCACCTCGGCATACTTCAAGAGCAGCAATTCTTTCTCGTCTTGATTCATCATCAATAGTGGCAAAAAACGTTGATAGCTATCTTACAGAGCGCAAAAGTAGTAAAAATAATTCATGTGACGAAAGTTTTTAAGCATTATTTAACCTCTTATCGTTTTTTTGAACATAAAACATCTTTTTCTAATTAGAATTGAACAACAAATCAGGCCATAATTTGCCCTATCAGTCCCCTTTTCAACCCAACAAAAGGAATAAAAAACAATATTTTTGCAAGATTTTGCAATCCGTGCTTTGCAATTCCGTGTTTTCTTCGTACCTTTGCACCCGCAAAATCAGATATGCGGCTTCCGCATTTCATATAAATACAGATGAGTATCAAAGAAACTTAGTTTATGGAGGCTTTCTTCCGAACACACAGATACTTGGTGGAGCACGTCAACGCACCCGTTCGCCGTACTTTAATGGACGAGGTAGATTGGAACCACCGTATGATTGGCATTAAGGGGACAAGGGGCATCGGCAAGACTACATTCTTGCTTCAGTATGCCCGTGAGCACTTCGACCTTGAGGACAAGCAATGCCTCTATGTCAACATGAACAACTTTTATTTTCAGGATCGCGGCATTGCCGACTTCGCTGGTGACTTTTACCATCACGGCGGTCGCGTGCTGCTCATCGACCAAGTGTTCAAGCAACCCGACTGGTCGAAGGAGCTACGACGTTGCTACGACCTCTACCCTGGACTGAAGATTGTCTTCACAGGTAGTAGCGTCATGCGGCTGAAAGATGAGAACCCAGAACTGAATGGCATCGTACAAAGCTACAACCTGAGAGGATTCTCTTTCCGCGAATTTCTTAACCTACTCACTGACAATAACTTCAGGCCTTACACTTTAGAAGAGATTCTGACTGATCACGAGCATATCGTAAAGCAGATTCTACCCAAAGTTTCCCCACGAAAATACTTCCAAGACTACATCCATCACGGATTCTATCCCTTCTTCCAAGAGCATCGCAACTACTCGGAAAACCTGCTCAAGACCATGAACATGATGACCGAGGTGGACATCCTGCTCGTCAAGCAGATAGATTTGAAATACCTTACCAAAATCAAGAAACTGTTCTACCAGATAGCTGAACAAGGGCCGAAAGCTCCCAACGTCTCTAAACTGGCACAGGACATACAGACCTCGCGGGCCACGGTGATGAACTACATCAAGTATCTCACCGATGCCCGCCTTCTCAATATGATATACCCTGTTGGCGAGGACTTCCCCAAGAAACCGTCGAAGGTGATGCTCCATAACTCGAACCTGCTCTACGCCATCTACCCCATCAACGTGGAGAAGCAGGATGCTATGGAGACTTTCTTCGTCAACTCGTTATGGAAAGACCACAAGGTGAACCAGGAGGGGCGAAACAAGTACTACATCGTAGACGAAAAGCAGAAGTTTGTCATCTGCGATGCAAACATACGGAACGTCCATTACGACCCAGACACTATCTATGCACGCTACAACACAGAGATTGGCAAGGACAACCTCATCCCGCTCTGGTTGTTAGGCTTCCTGTACTAACAAAAAGATACCCCCAGATTATCTATGAGAAAAAGCCGGTTTATCTATAAGAAAAGTACGGTTTATCTATAAGAAAAAGCCGCTTTATCTATAAGAAAAAGCCGGTCAAACTAAAATTCAAGAAATAAATGAAAATGAGTGTGATTATTGGTTCGGCAATGATAATGGCAGCCTCGCACGTAATGGCTGGCCAGAAGCTGAGCCTGAAGGAAGTAGCGGAAGGACAGTTCCGCGAAGAGTCCATAGCCGCCGTAACACCGCTTGCCGACGGCGACAGCTATGCACAAATATCGAAGGACGGACGGCAAATCGTGAAATACTCGTTCCGAACTGGACAACAAACCGAAGTGCTCTTCGATGCCAACACGGCCCGTGGGCCGAAGGTGGAAGACATCGACGGCTACATCATGAGTCCTACAGGACGGCGGATACTGATACAGACCGACACGAAGAAGATCTACCGCCATTCGTTCACCGCCACTTATTATATATATGAAATAGTGAACAACAAGCTTGTTCCACTCTCCGACGGCGGACCTCAGCAGACACCCGTGTGGAGCCCTGACGGCGAACAGGTGGCCTTCGTGCGTGATAACAACATCTTCCTCGTCAAACTGCTCTACAACAATGCTGAGAGCCAGGTGACGAAAGACGGCGAGCGCGACAAAGTCATCAACGGTCTGCCCGACTGGGTAAACGAGGAAGAGTTCTCGTTCAACTCGGCTATGACCTTCTCTGCCGACTCAAAGCAGATTATCTGGACACGCTACGACGAGAGCGAAGTGAAGAGTTTCTCCCTCCAGATGTTCAAGGGTCTGAAACCTGAACGTGAGGAGTATGCCACCTATCCTGGATTCTACACCTACAAATATCCGAAGGCTGGAGAGAAGAACGCCCAGGTCAAGGTGATGAGCTACGACATCAAGAGCCACCAGACACGCACCATGCAACTGCCTCTCGATGCCGATGGCTATGTGGCCCGTATCAAACCTACCAAAGACCCCGAGAAGGTTGCCGTGTTCACGCTAAACCGTCATCAGGACAATCTTAAGATATTCATGGCCAACCCGTTATCAACGCTTTGCAAGCTGATTATTGAGGACAAAGTGGACAAGTATATCAATGAGAATGTGCTGGCACAGACCATCGTCACCGATAACCACATTGTGCTCACCAGCGAGCGCGACGGCTACAACCACATCTATCTTTACAACCTCAATGGCCAGCTGGAGCGCTCAGTGGGTGACTTGCCCCAGCCCCAACGGATAGGAGGTGGCGAGAGAGACCTGCACACCATCGTCTCCAATGTTTACGGCTACGACGAGCTTACGGGCGACATCTATTTTTCGGCCCTCAATAGCGGCCCTACGGATCAGCAGGTGTTCGTGAGCCACAAGAACGGCAAGACGGACTGCCTCACGCCAGACGGGGGCTGGTCGTCGGCCATCTTCTCAAAAGATTTCAAGAATTTCATCTGCACCTGGAGCAACATCGATACCCCTCCTCAAATCACCCTTCGCAACACGCAGGGCAAGACACTCGCCACGCTCGTTGACAACAAAGAGCTGGCAACAAAATATGCTTCCTACGATATGGGACGCAAGGATTTGTTCTTTTTCACCACTTCAGAGGGTGTGAAGCTTATCGGCTGGATGGTGAAGCCCGTAGACTTCGATCCTTCGAAGAAATATCCCGTCATCATGTACCAGTATGGCGGCCCAGGTAGCCAGCAGGTGCGCAACACCTGGGGGTTAGGCATGTGTGGACAGGGAGCCATCATGGAGCAATATCTCACCCAGCAGGGCTATATCGCCGTCTGTGTTGATAATCGTGGTACAGGCGGACGTGGGGCAGAATTTGAGAAATGCACCTACCTGCGCCTCGGCGAACTGGAAGCCCGCGACCAGGTAGAGGCCGCACTCTGGCTCGGTCAGCAGAGCTATGTCGATAAAGACCACATCGCCATCTGGGGCTGGAGCTACGGAGGATGGAACACGTTGATGTCGATGTCGGAAGGTCGCGATGCCTTCTGTGCTGGCATTGCCATTGCCCCACCCACGTGCTGGCGCTTCTACGATACCGTCTACACCGAGCGCTTCATGCGCACACCCCAGGAGAACGCCTCTGGCTATGAGGAAGTGAACCCTATCGCCCGTGCCGACAAGCTCCACGGAGCCTTGCTCCTCTGCCACGGTCTGGCCGACGACAACGTACATTACCAGAACACGGCTGAATACGTGGAGGCACTCGTACAGGCCGACAAGGACTTCCGCCAACTGGTATATACCAACCGTAATCACGGCATCTCTGGCGGCAACACCCGCAACCACCTCTTCCGCCAGTGCGTAAACTTTTTCAATGAACACCTGAAATAATTATGAAAAACTGTGCTTTGAATAAATATCAGATATTCACAGACTCACGTGAGGGCCTTTTTGCCTTCCGACTCAACAATCTATACAGTCAGCTCCGCGCCTATCTCGATGAGGAACAGGTCGCTGGGCGACACCTGGAATTCTCCAAAATCTTTCTAAGTGACATTGCTAACCAGGAGCAAGAACTTCTGCAATCGGCACTTATGACCGACATACTTGGCCAGACAGCCTATTCCGTCATCCAGCAATCGCCTGTTAATGGTAGCAAGATTGGCATTCTCGTCAAGACCTCTGCTGAAAAAAGCCCGTTCCTGTTCCATAGCCTGCGCCTTACCGACGAGGAAGTGATGAATTTTGGTTCTTACATTCAGACGGTGATGCTATTCGACAAGTATCTGGACTATCTGAAACAGCAGAACCTCACCCTGAAGGACCATTGCGTAAGAACATGGATTTACGTGCGCGACATCGATACCAACTACAACGGCATGGTGAAGGCACGCAACACCATCTTCCAGCAACAAGGTCTCTCTGCCGACACCCATTTTATTGCCAGCACAGGCATCGGTGGACGTGCTTCAGGTAGTAATGTCTCGGTGGCCATTGATTTTCTGACATGTCCCTCGCTAAAGCCCGACGACGTGCTATACCTCCACGCCCTTGACCACTTGAACCTCACCCACGAATATGGGGTGGCCTTTGAGCGCGGCACACGCATCACCCTCGACGATGGACGCCAGCAGTTCTTTATCTCGGGCACGGCAAGCATCAACGACAAGGGTGAGGTGGTAAACGTGGGCGACGTAAGGAAACAGACAGCCCGACTATTGGAAAACATTGGGGCTCTGCTGGCCGACGGCGGTGCTACCATGAACGATATACGCTACTTCATCATCTATGTTCGCGACATAGCCGATGCACCTGTCGTAGAAGATTATATGCAGCACCACTACCCCGACGTGCCACGCATCATCACCTATGCCAAGGTATGCCGACAGTCGTGGCTCGTGGAAATGGAGTGTATCGCGGAAAAGGCTCAGTAACTGATAATGAAGGAAATACGCCACGACGGCATCATAGAATCGATTGACAGCGACGGGCACGTACAAGTACGTATCACGCAAATGGCGGCATGTGCGGGATGTAAGGTAGCTGCCCACTGTAACGCCTCGGAACAGAAGGTAAAGGTGGTCGATGTCTATCACTGTGAGCAGACAGACCTCAGCGTGGGTGACAGCGTGGTGGTTTCCACATCACAGACAGCCGCAGGAAAGGCGTTGTTGCTGGGGTTCGGACTGCCGCTTATACTCCTGCTCGTCGTTCTGACAGTGATGCTCATTGCCGACTGCGACGAGGGGATGAGCGCCATCACCGCCCTGACGGTCCTATTGCCCTATTACCTCATTCTCTGGTTCTGTCGCGACCGCATAGCAGGGGACATTAAGTTCCATATTGATAAAATACTAACAAACTAATAATTACTTATGAATCCAATCTTGATTGCAGTGATTGTGCTTGGCGCCATCGGACTGATAGCAGCGGTTGTGCTCTATGTCTGCTCCAAGCATTTTGCTGTCTATGAAGACCCACGCATCGCTCAGGTGAACGCGCTGTTGCCTGGTGCCAACTGCGGCGGCTGCGGCTTTGCCGGCTGTGGAGGTATGGCCGACGCGCTGGTGAAGGGTGCCGACACCGGTTCACTGGAGGGGCTGAACTGTCCCGTGGGAGGCAGTGACGTGATGGGACAGGTGGCCGACCTCCTCGGCATGGCCATCGCCAACGGCGAACCGAAGGTGGCTGTAGTACGTTGCAACGGCTCGTGTGATAACCGGCCCTGCGTGAACGAGTATGCCGGATTGCGCACGTGTGCTGCCATGAACGCCACAGGAGCCGGCGAGACGCTCTGCGGCTACGGATGCTTAGGCTGTGGCGACTGTGTAAAGGCCTGTCAGTTCGATGCCATCCGCATGAACGCCGAGACAGGACTGCCTGAGGTCGATGAAGAAAAATGTACAGCCTGTGGTGCCTGTGCAAAAGCCTGTCCACGCCAGATTATTGAGCTGCGGAAGAAAGGGCCGAAGGGCCGTCGCGTGTTTGTTTCTTGTGTGAACAAGGACAAGGGAGCCGTTTCGATGAAGGCCTGTAAGGTCTCCTGCATCGGCTGCAGCAAGTGCGCCAAAGAGTGCAAGTTCGAGGCTATCACCATCGGCAACAACGTATCGTACATCGACCCGGAAAAGTGCCGACTGTGTCGCAAATGCGTTATCGTTTGTCCCACGAAGGCTATCAAAGACGTGAACTTCCCGACACCGCCGCCGATGCCGAAGCCTATAGATAATAATGAAAGAAAGGAGGGCCAAGCATGACTACAAGAACATTCCGTATAGGTGGTATCCACCCTGAAGAAAACAAGCTGACCCATGAGGTGGCAACGCAGGTGGCTCCACTGCCCAAGCAGGCCATCTTCCCTTTAAGCCAGCATATCGGTGCTCCGGCACGCCCCATCGTCCAGAAAGGCGACAAGGTGAAAGTGGGCACGCTCCTTGCCGAGGCAAGCAGTTTTGTCTCGGCTCCCATCTTCTCAAGCGTCAGCGGCACGGTGTTCAAAATCGACACCGCCATCGATGCCACAGGCTACCGCAAGCCCTGTATTATTATTAATGTTGAGGGCGACGAGTGGGAAGAATCCATCGACCGCTCAGACAAGCTTGAACTGGTGAAGAACCACCCCGAACTGACTCCCGAGGAAATCGTCATCCGCATCAAGAATGCTGGTGTCGTTGGCATGGGCGGAGCTTGTTTCCCCACGTTTATTAAACTTACGCCGCCGCCAACAACCAAGGCCGAATGTGTGATTATCAACGCCGTGGAGTGCGAGCCATACATCACTGCCGACTTCCGCCTGATGATGGAACACGCCGACGAAATCCTCGTCGGTCTCGAGCTGCTGATGAAGGGGGCAAAGGTCACTCGCGGCTACATCGGCATTGAGACCAACAAGCCCGCCGCCATCACCCTCCTCACAGAGAAGTGTGCCGAAGCGTTCCACGGTTCGGATTACCAAGTAGAAGTCGTCCCTCTGGCCCAACGTTACCCGCAAGGCGGTGAGAAGCAGCTCGTCGATGCCGTTATCCGCCGTCAGGTGCCAGCACCTCCTGCCATCCCCGTAAACGTAGGTGCCATCGTGCAGAACGTCGGAACGGCTTTCGCGGTCTATCAGGCTGTGATGAAGCACAAGCCGTTGTTCGAGCGTTATACCACCGTCACCGGCAAACGTCTTGCTAATCCCGGCAACTTCCTTGTCCGTATGGGCACGCCGATGCAAGACCTTATCGACCTCTGCGGAGGTATGCCTGAGGGCGACAACAAGCTGCTTGCCGGTGGACCGATGATGGGCAAGGCCCTTACCTCGACCGAGGTGCCTATATGCAAGGGAACGAACAGCGTGACTATCCTCAGTGGCGACGAAGCCCGACGGAAGGAGCCACAACCCTGCATACGCTGTGCAAAGTGCGTCGGTGCCTGTCCCATGGGCCTCGAACCCTACCTGCTGGCGAAGCTCTCGGAAATGAAGAAATGGGAACGTGCCGAACAGGAGGAAATAGTCTCGTGCATAGAGTGCGGCTCCTGCCAGTTCACCTGCCCCGCCCATCGTCCATTGCTCGACAACATCCGGGAAGGCAAACAAACCGTTATGGGAATCATCCGTGCTCGTTCTGCGAAGTAACCACGATTCTTTTAACCACGAATTGAACGAATCGATATTTTAATAACCACGAATTAAAACGAATAACACGAATTTGATATAAATTTGAGAAGTTAGAAAACAATTTGGGTAATTCGTGTAATTCGAAAAATTCGTGGTAAAAGAAATAAATCAGAGGTAGAAGGAAATAAAAAGTATATGAGTAACAAATTAGTAGTTTCACTTTCCCCCCACGCCCACGGCAAGGACTCGGTAGAGCGCAATATGTACGGCGTCATCATCGCCCTTGTACCTGCGCTGCTCGCCTCGCTGTGGTTCTTTGGCATCGGCTCGGCCATTGTATGCCTGACGAGCGTAGCATCATGTGTGTTCTTTGAATGGGCCATCAACAAGTACATCCTGCGCAATGAGCGCAACACCATCCTCGACGGTTCGGCAGCCCTCACGGGCATCCTGTTGGGCATGAACCTTCCGTCAAACCTCCCCGTATGGATTATCATCATTGGTGCGCTCTTCGCCATCGGCGTGGGCAAGATGACCTTCGGCGGTCTGGGCCAGAACATCTTCAATCCAGCCTTGGTGGGCCGTTGCGCCCTGCTTGTGGCTTTCCCTGCACAGATGACATCATGGCCCCTGCCCGGACAATGGCTGAAGTACACCGACGCCATGACGGGTGCTACCCCGCTGGCCCTCATGCAAGATGCCATCAAGACCGGCGACATGAACAAACTGACCCAACTGCCTGATGCTTTCTCGATGCTGCTCGGCAACCATTCCTTTGGCGGCGGTGTCGGTACCATCGGCGAAATCTGCGGACTGGCACTCATTGCCGGACTCCTGTTCATGCTTTGGAAGAAAATCATCACCTGGCACATCCCAGTAAGCATCATTGGCACCGTATTCGTATTCAGCGCCCTCATGCACTTGGTGAGTCCCATCTATGCCGACCCCACGACTGTCATCCTCAGCGGTGGACTCCTGCTCGGTGCCATCTTCATGGCCACCGACTACGTCACCTCACCTATGACACCAAAAGGACAGATCATCTACGGCGTGTCGATAGGCTTGCTCACGGTCATCATCCGTAACTGGGGAGCCTACCCCGAAGGAATGTCGTTCGCAATCCTCATTATGAATGCATTCACCCCCCTGATTAACAACTATGTGAAACCCAAACGTTATGGAGAAAAAGCTTGAATCATCTTTGATAAATATGCTACTCGTGCTCACCGGCGTGGCCGTCATCATGGGAGCCGTGTTAGCTTGGGTGAATAGCGTCACCAGCGGACCCATCAGCGAGCAGAAAGCCAAGACCCTCGCCGACGGCATCAAGATCGTGATGGATTGTGACGGATTAACCGTCGCACACACTGACACCATCCACCAAAACGATGCCAAGGGCAAAGAGCAGACCTTCATCATCTACCACACCCAAGACGCAGAAGGCGCTGCGCTCGGCGCCGCCGTGGAGAGCACCTCGCTCGGCTTCGGAGGCAATCTGAAAGTACTCGTAGGCTTCAATCCCGACGGCGATGTGCTGGGCTATACGCTTCTCGAGCACGCCGAGACACCAGGCCTCGGCGCCAAAGCCGACAAATGGTTCCAGAAAGGAGAGAAGGGCGACATCATCGGCAAGAACCCACAGCAACCCCTCACCGTATCGAAAGACGGCGGACAGGTCGATGCCATCACCGCCTCCACCATCACCAGCCGTGCTTTCCTCCTCGCCGTTAACAACGCCTACAAAGCCTATAAAGCCACACCCGACGCTGACGCAGAGACGGGGGCAACAATACAGAATCATAATTAATAAAAGCGCCGCGCTCGGCGCTTCGGAAAGAATATGAGTTACTTAAATATTATAAAGAACGGCATCGTGAAGGACAACCCGACGTTTGTCCTCATGCTCGGCATGTGTCCTACGCTCGCTACGACAACGTCGGCTGCCAACGGACTGTCGATGGGCCTCGCCACAATGGCCGTGCTCATCTGCACCAATTTCGTTATTTCCCTGTTGAAGAACCTTACGCCCGACAAGGTGCGCATCCCCGTGTTCATCGTTGTCATCGCCGCCTTCGTCACCATCCTGCAAATGGTCATCAAGGCCTACCTACCCGATGTCGACAAGTCACTCGGCCTGTTCATCCCGCTCATCGTGGTGAACTGCATCATCCTCGGGCGTGCCGAGGCCTTCGCCGCCAAGCAGAGTCCGGTGGCCAGTCTCTTCGACGGCATTGGCATCGGACTGGGCTTCACCCTTGGTCTCACCCTGCTCGGCATCGTCCGCGAGATTCTCGGCGCAGGAGCCATCTTCGGCATCACCATCCTGCCCGAGACCACCAACATCCTCCTCTTCATCCTTCCGCCAGGAGCATTCATCACACTCGGATACCTCATCGCAATCGTAAAACGATCTTAAAAACGTTATGGAATACATCCTTATTTTCATCTCCGCCATCTTCGTCAACAACATTGTTCTGGCGCAGTTCTTGGGCATCTGCCCCTTCCTCGGCGTATCGAAGAAAATCGACACCAGCCTCGGCATGTCCGCCGCCGTCGCTTTCGTCATGGTGCTCGCCACTCTTGTCACCTGGCTCATCCAGACATACGTCCTCAATCCTTTCGGACTGGAGTACCTGCAGACCATTGCCTTCATCCTCGTCATCGCCTCACTCGTGCAGATGGTCGAGATTATCCTGAAAAAAGTCTCTCCCCCACTCTACCAGGCCTTAGGCATCTTCCTGCCACTCATCACCACCAACTGTGCCGTGCTCGGAGTCGCCATCCTCGTCATCCAGAAAGACTACAACCTCGCGCAGAGCATCGTCTATGCCCTCTCCACAGCCATCGGCTTCGGCCTCGCCCTGACAGTATTCGCTGGCATGCGCGAGCAGCTCGAACTGGCAAATGTTCCAAAGGGTATGCGAGGCATGGCCATCGTCCTCGTCTCCGCCGGCCTCCTCAGCCTCGCCTTCATGGGATTCTCAGGCGTTGATGGAGGGCTGCGAACACTCTTCGGACTAAACTGAAAATCTCATTAACTCCACCACCCTACGCTCGGCTATACCGCTTCATTTGTCGAAAAACTGAAAATTCTGAGCTATAAAGCCAGAACAGTTTTTCCATATATGTAAGCGAACATTATGTTTTACTCAAGTTTCTCAGGCGCCAAAACTGCTGAAAGTAGGGGTGCCCTCTGAGTAGATGCCGAAAGTCGAATGTAAAAGATCGTATCTCCTCTACCTGTTGACTATAGTCGATAGGTAAGGAAGCCGTTGCCCATCCCGTCAACCCCCACATATCCGTAAGGAGTCTCGCCATTGAACGAGCGCTGCGGACGTATCTGTAGCCCCGTATTATCACCCATACCTATTGCTATCTCCCAGGTGGTGATGTAGCCTACGTCGTTGATGCAGGTATATACATTTCCGTCGTTTGTCTCAGGAATGCCCAGGTAGGCCCCCATGCCATGGTAGCGGTCGATGAGTTTCAGGTTATAGGGCTTGGTCGCTTGCCCCGTCCGCGTATCAGGCCCGTCATGGCCAAACCGGCGGCGATAAAAAACTGAGGGAGGTACGGGGAAAAGGATAGAGAGAGCCGTTCTCTCTGTGTGAAAGGCAAGGGGCAAAGTTAAAACAACGGTAACTACTCAGTCATGTACCCATGACTTCTTATGGGGTACTAAGCATACCTC
>ERZ809472.183-NODE-183-length-17003-cov-12.722327_pt1 | contig 17003 bp, 12 predicted proteins | sample MGYA00521274_ERZ809472 | MGnify/ENA primary metagenome ERZ809472 (study PRJEB31581, sample SAMEA3312791) | metagenome | study: EMG produced TPA metagenomics assembly of the PRJEB8939 data set (Metagenomic analyses of Rumen microbiomes reveals... | reverse complement strand
GTATGAGACTATCAATTGGTAGATTTCTTTTCCTTATGAGTAAAATATCAAAAAAACTAACCACAAATGCACGAATATTAAAGGACGTGTTTGTTGTTTCTTTTTTTGTTAAATATTTTTTAAATATCCAAATTCTTGAGCAAAATAAAGGACAATTTTTTTGCATTTAGTATGATTTTTTTGTACCTTTGCAGCGTTTTTGAAGGAAGGCCTGAAACTATACAGTCCCAAGCAGCGTGAAGACGAACCTGCAAGCCTGTGAAACGAGATTTCTCTTAGCCCTAATAATTCATTATATGAAAAATAGTCTTTTATTATTCGCCATGCTGTTCTTGCCCCTTGTGACAGACGCTGCCGTGAAGATCGGTAGCGTCTACTACAACCTGAACACAAGTACTAAAGAGGCCATAGTGACAGAAAATCCCAGCAAGTATTCTGGGAGTGTGATTGTCCCCTCCACAGTTACTTTCAATGGAGTGAATTACAGCGTAACGAGTATAGAAGACTGGGCTTTCCAATATTGCGCAGACCTCACCTCCGCCTCTTTTCCCAATAGTGTGAAAAGCATGGGAGAAGGGGTTTTTTGTTACTGTTCGAATCTGAAATCCATCACGCTGTCCAACAACCTGTCGAGTATAAAAGACTGGAGCTTTGCCGGCTGCGAAGCCCTGACCTCCATCACACTTCCCAACAGTTTGACGAACATCGGAGAGTATGCTTTCACGAATTGCAGAAAACTGACCACCATCATCATTCCCAACAACGTGACGAGCATAGGAGTAGCAGCCTTCCAAGAGTGTACGAATCTGAGATACATCACGATGGGTAGCGGCGTGAAGAGTATCGGCAACAGCGCTTTCTATAATTGCAACAACCTGGCCTCGATTGTGATTGGCAGCTCCGTGACGAGCATAGGAGACTTTGCTTTCAAGAATTGCACCAACATGATTGACATCACCATTCCCAACAGCGTGACGAGTATAGGGGAGGAGGCATTCTTTATGTGCAGCGAACTGAGCTCTGTGAAAATATCAAGTATTGCCTCATGGTGTCAAATATCATTCAACGGTTTAAATTCCAATCCCTTAGAATATGCACACCATCTGTATCTTGAAGGAGTGGAAGTAAAAGACCTGATGATACCCAACAACGTGACGAGCATAGAGAACCGTGCTTTCCTCGGTTGCACCAGCCTGACGTCCGTCACCATCCCCAACAGTGTGACGAGCATCGGACCTGAGGCTTTCCACGGATGTACCAGCCTGGCCTCAGTCACCATTCCCAATGGCGTGACGAACATTGGCTCCGAGGCGTTTCGCGGTTGCAGCAGCCTGACCTCCATCACCCTTCCCAACAGCGTGACAGGCATCGGGATGCATGCTTTCACTGAGTGCAGCAGTTTGGCCTCTATCATCATTTCCAACGGCGTGACAAGCATAGAGGACAATTCTTTCTCCCAGTGCAGCGCCCTTACCTCCGTCACTCTTCCCAACAGCGTGACGAGCATAGGCTACCTGGCTTTCTATAATTGCAGCAGCCTGAGTTCCATCACCCTTCCCAAGAGCGTGTCGGAAATCAAAAGTTATGCTTTCCAGAATTGCACCAGACTGGCAGATGTGTATTGCTTAGCAGAGAAGGTGCCAGAAACAAAGAACAATGCTTTTCTGAATATCAGCTATGATAACGCCACGCTGCACGTGCCATCCACAGTTGTCGATGACTACCAGATCGTGGAGCCTTGGAAGAGCTTCAAGAACATTGATCCCATCAAGAAATGCGCTACTCCGCATTTCAATATCGTTGACGGCAACCTGAAGTTCACCTGCGAGACAGAGGACGTGGAGTTTGTCTATGAAATCACGAATACTGGTGCAATGAATAGCAGCAGCGAACTGGTGCTTAGCAACAAGTACAGGATTAGCGTCTATACCCGCAAGAATGACTACTTGGACAGCGACGTGATAACGAAAGAAATCAGCCTTAACGAGTCTGGCGACGCTAACTTGGACGGAAGAATCGATGTGGCCGACATTGCAACCATCATCGATAAGATAGCGTCATCTGGAAAAAAGGACGAAGAATGAAAACCTTCTGCATACAGCCTGTAGACCGCACGCTACAGTCGGCAATACAAGAGAAGATTGACAACCTGAACAAACCAAAAGGCTCGCTCGGACGATTGGAAGAGCTGGCCATGCAGGTGTGTCTCGTACAGCAGACCCTCACGCCGTCGTTAGCCCACCCATGCCACCTGCTCCTTGGCGGCGACCACGGCATAGAGCGCGAAGGCGTCAGCGTGTCGCCGCGCGAGGTGACGTGGCAGCAGATGGTCAACTTCACCCGTGGCGGCGGCGGAGTCAACATGTTCTGCCGTCAGCATGGCTTCAAGCTGCGCATCGTCGATGTGGGCGTGGACTACAGCTTCCCCCCTACCCTACAGATTCTCAATCGCAAGATTGCCCGCGGCACGAAGAACTTCCTCTACGAGCCGGCGATGAGCGAGGAGCAGTTCGACCGTGCCATCCAGGTGGGCATCGACCTCGTGGACGACTGTATGGCCGAGGGCTGCCGCGTCCTGAGCATCGGCGAGATGGGCATCGCCAACACTTCGCCCTCCAGCATCTGGATGCACCTCTTCACAGACATACCTTTTGAGGCGTGCATCGGCGCAGGGGCAGGTCTCGACTCGCCAGGCATACGTCACAAGCATGAGGTGCTCGCCAAGGCACTCGCCAACTATCAGAACCACTTCTCTGCATGCTCACCGCTACAATACTTCGGCGGCTTCGAGATGGTGACGGCTATCGGTGCCATGCTCCGAGCTGCAGAGCTACACCTTATTATATTAATAGACGGCTTTATCATGACAGCCTGTTCACTCGCAGCCACACGCCTCTACCCTGCCTCGCAGGACTATATGGTCTTTACCCACTGCGGCGACGAGAGCGGTCATAAGAAAATGCTGGAGACCATGGGTGCAGATGCCTTGCTCCACCTCGGTCTGCGGTTAGGCGAGGGAACGGGTGCCCTCTGCGCCTTCCCCATCGTCGACTCTGCCGTGCGCATGATCAACGAGATGAACAACTTCGACAACGCGAAGATTACTAAATACTTCTGACGACGATGCTGGCAACAACCAGCAATACCATAAGCACTTCAGCCGTTCGGTTCACCCGCACGGCTTTTTTCATGTCGGCGGTGGTCAGCTCGCGGTCGTTCTCGCCGATGAAAGGTTTGTCGAAGAGCTGCCCGAAATAGTAGTGAGGCCCACCGAAACGACAGTCGAGGATGGCGGCAAGGGCAGCCTCGGGCCAACCGCTGTTTGGCGAAGCGTGATTACGCCCGTTTCGCCAGACAAACCTTAGAAGTCGGGTGATGGATAACGGGTGACGGGTACAACATCCGGCTCCCAGCACCATCAAAAATGCCGTGAGGCGAGCAGGGATGTAGTTGGCCACGTCGTCGATGTGGGCCGCCCAGCATCCGAAGTCCTTGTATCGCTCCGTCTTATAGCCAATCATCGAGTCGAGGGTGTTCACCATCTTGTAGGCCAACATGCCGGGAGTGCCCAACAAGGCGTACCAGAAGAGGGGGGCGATGACTCCGTCGGAGAGGTTCTCGGCAAGGGTCTCCAAGGCTGCCGTGCGCACCTCCTGCGCAGAGAGTTCCGACGTGTCGCGACCCACGATGCGGGCCACCTGGCGACGACCTTCGTCAAGACTCCTGTCGAGGGCAAGGAACACGGCGCGGACTTCGCGGATAAGTGTGGTGCCGGCAAGGCAGTAAAAGATGGCTACGACATCGAAGAGAACGACCCACAGGCCTCCTCCGAGGGGGGAGGGAAGTCGATACAACGCCTGGCGAAGGAGCCACGCCGTAGCAAAGACTGCAACGATAAGTGTGACGGCCATTACCGCGCCCTTCGCCTTACGATGCTGGGAGTCGGATGATGTGTGAGGGGTGTTAAGACGATGCTCACCAAAGGAAATCATGCGGCCAAACCAGACGACAGGATGAGGAAGCCGCTGAGGGTCGCCAAAAAGGAGGTCGAGCAGCCAGCCTGTCAAGAGGGGCAGCAAGGCAAACATCCAGTCGTTCATACGGCGGTCGAGTTTAAGTATTCGCTGATGGCCGCAACAAGGGCCTCGTTCTCCGGCTTTGTCTGTGCAGCCACGCGGAAATGGCAGGGCGTGAGGCCGTGGAAATTCGAGGCATCGCGGATGAGGATATGATGCTGAAGGGCAAGATATGCCTTCAGGTCAGCGGCTTCATGGCGGTCTGACTGGCAGAGCATGAAGTTGGTGTGCGTGGGCATGACGTCGATGCCAAGCCCCATCAGCCGCTGTCTCAGCCGCTGCGCCTCCTCCAGGTCGGGCTGGCACAGCAGCTCGTCGTGCTGAAGCAGGAACTTTCCGGCCTCAACGGCCAGGGCCGACACGCTCCACGGGCGCAGATGGCGGCGGATGGCAGTTGCCAGCTCCGGTTGGGCGGTGAGGTAGCCTAACCGCAGGCCCGGCACGCCGTAGGTCTTGGTGAACGAGTGAATCAGCACCACGTTTCCGTGGTCTACGGCCGTCCTCGGAGTCATCAGCTCCTGAAGGGTGTAGCGCTCATACGACTGGTCGATGACCAGCAAGTCGTAGTCACGCACAAGCCTTTCCTGCTGCTCGCTGTCGAGGACCCGCCCCGTGGGGTTGTTCGGGTTGCAGACCCACAACATTCTCCTGCCGTCGTCAGTGGGCGGGAACATCTTGCAGGCATCAGCGTATTCCTGAAACGTCGGCGTGTCTATATGACTCTGCAGCCGAAAGGTCTGTGCCACAAGGTAAATGGCCTCCGTAGCCCCATTGGACACGACGACACATCGCGGGTCTATGCCGTGTCGCTCGGCAATCATCCTCTCCAGCGACCATGCCTCCGGCTCCGGATAGTGGCTGAGCAGTTCAGGCCGCGAAGCTAAGTGGGCCATCAGTGCCTGGTGACTACCGTGAGCGCAGATGTTTGTCGAGAAGTCGCTCGTGATGCCAGGATAGCGGTAGGCGTCGTCGCCGTGTCCTTTAATCATTGTGGGAAAGTATTTGATAAATGCGGTCGATGTCGACGTGTTGGCGCACGTGGGCGGCCAACTTGTCGTATTGTTCTTCCTTGAAGGCAACGGGGTCGGGTGCCTGGACGGTGGTCTTGCCTTGCAGCAGGTGGTTGATGACGGGCGCATTGTCGAGGAAACCGTGGATGTAGGTGCCGATGCAATGGCCGTTCTGGAGGATGGCCTCATCGGTGTTGCTCACGCCCTGGTGAATCTCATAGCCCTGGCACTCATGGCCGTCGAACTGGAAAGTCACCTGGCGCGTAGTCTTTTCGGGGGTCATCGTGGTGCTGACGGGCAGGAGGCCGAGGCCGGGCAGACGCCCGATGTCGCCCTCCACGTGGTCAGGGTCGCAGACCTCGATGCCTAACATCTGGTAACCGCCGCAGATACCGACGACGGTACGGCCGTCGCGGTGGGCACGGACGATGGCCTGGGCACAGCCGTTGCGGCGCAGCTCAAGGAGGTCGTCGAGGGTCGATTTGGTGCCAGGCACGATGATGATGTCGGCGCGGGCGATGTCGGCGACGTTGTTGGTGTAGAAAAGGTTGACGCGAGGGTCGCGCTCCAGCGTGTCGAAGTCGGTGAAGTTTGAGATGTGGCGCAGGAGCACCACGGCGACATTCACCTTGCCCTCAGCCAGCTGGCGGCGCTTCTGTTCAAGGCTTACGCTGTCCTCTTCCTCGATATGGATGTCCTTGAAATAAGGGATGACGCCGAGGACGGGAACGCCGCAGATGTCCTCAAGCATGCGTCGGCCATTGTCGAAAAGACGCAGATCGCCACGGAACTTGTTGACGATGATACCCTTGATGAGCTGCCTGTCCTCGGGCGTCTGCAGGGCGATGCTGCCGTAGGCCGAGGCAAAGACCCCGCCGCGGTCGATGTCGGCGACGAGGATGACGTCGGCCTTGGCATGTCGAGCCATCGGCAGGTTCACCAGGTCGGTATCGCGCAGGTTCAGCTCCGAGATGCTACCCGCGCCCTCCATCACGATGGGGTTGTAGCGGGCGGCAAGACGGTCGAAGGCGGCACAGACCTCCTTTTTCAGAGACTGGTCCCTTCTCCAGTAGTCGTAGGCACTCTTGTTCCCGATGGGCTTACCGTTAAGCACCACCTGCGAGGTGTGGTCGGAGTTGGGCTTCAGCAGCAGGGGGTTCATGTCCGTATGACAGGCGATGCCGGCGGCCTCGGCCTGTACAGCCTGCGCACGGCCTATCTCCAATCCTTCGGGGGTGGCATAGCTGTTCAGCGCCATGTTTTGGGCCTTGAAGGGCGCGGGGTGGTAGCCGTCCTGACGGAAGATGCGGCAGAAGGCGGCGGCGACGATACTTTTGCCAACGTCGCTGCCCGTGCCGGCAAACATCACGGGGTGGAGGCGATGTTCTGAGTTCAGAGTTGAGAGTTCACAGTTCACAATTGAGCGTTGAGGGTTCACAGTTAAGAGTTAACAGTTGGACGGGATAGTATAGAGGTGCGTGTAGCTGGCCAGCACGTTCTTATAGCGGAACACCGGTGTGGCGACGGGCTCGCCTTTCGCATTAAAGACCTGGGCGGCAGAGGGTATGCGTTCACCGCCATCAAACTGGGTGTAGTGGAACTCGTGGCCGCGGTACTCCCGTCCGTCGAGCACGAAGCGACGATAGCCGAGGCTCAGCTTGCGGTCGGCCTTACGGTCGGTGATGACGTGGGGGAGGACACCGCATTGCGGATAGTCGCCCTCGTCCGTGACGATACTGCGGCAGAGGTACATCATGCCGCCACACTCGGCGATGACACGCCCGCCATGCTCGGCAAAGTCACGCACAGCCCTGCGGCAGGCCTCATTGGCCACAAGGGCCTCCAAGTGCTTCTCCGGATAGCCGCCGGGCAGGTAGAGCAGGTCGATGCCGTCGAAGTCGGGCACGTCGGTCTCCGGGTCGAAGAAGGTGACGTCGCCAAGTCGGTCGACGTTCTCCTGATAAATGAACGAGAAACTTTCAGCATTTCGGGCAACAAGCACTTTTTGTGCAGCCGTTTCCCTCCCTTCATGGGGAAGAGTCTGAGGCGGGATTGGAGGTGTTGCACACGCCAGAAGCCGGTCGACAAGCACACGCTCCTCCAACATTTTCACCAGTTCCTGCGTCTCCGGCAACTCCGAGAAGTCGAGGCCGAGATAGCGGGACCCCTGCTCCAGGCTCGCGCTCTTGGGCAGACAACCGAGGCAAGGAACATGGAGGTCGTCGCAGACCTCGCGCAGCATCACCTCATGGCGCAACGACCCCACCTTATTATATATAACGCCCGCGAAGCTAACATCTTCACGGAAACGGAAGAAGCCGGAGAGCAGCGCCGCCATCGAGTAGGCCGCCGAGCGGGCATCGACCACAAGGACTATAGGCAGACCGAGCACCCGCGCCACCTCGTAGCTGGAGCCTCGGTCGCGGTCGTAGCCATCGTAGAGGCCCATCATGCCCTCGACGATGCACACGTCGGCATCGGCGCCATAGCGGGCAAAGAGTTCCCGCACATGCTCGGGTGAAGCCATAAACGTGTCGAGGTTGATGCTTGGCCGATGGCACACCGACTCATGGAACTTGGTGTCGATATAGTCTGGCCCGCACTTGAACGGCTGCACGCGGCAACCTTTCTGCGTGAGCAGCGCCATCAGCCCCCGTGCAACAGTCGTCTTGCCCGACCCGCTCATGGGTGCCGCAAGGAGAAATGCTGATTTCATGCTGCAAAAGTACAAAAAAATATTCATAATGCCCTATCCCTGATAAAAAAAACACCGAAACACGGGTTCTGCGGCGATTCCTGCTCTTTTTCCACCTTATCCCATAGGCCTTTCTGCACGGTTCAGCACGGTTTTACCGCTAACTCGTAAATTTTTCCACAGATTGTTTGGTATTTCGCCAATTATTCGTATCTTTGCACCCGAAAATGGCAATCGGGCGGCTGACGTTCGCCCGATGCAAGGGAATCCGGTGAGAGTCCGGGACTGTACCTGCAGCTGTAATCCCCCGCACAAGGACTTGCGGACACACATCAAAAATGTCCCTACAAGTCAGGAGAAAGGGTTTGCTTGTATAACGCCACTGGGAGACAGAAAGTCGACCGGGAAGGTAAAGCAGACTGGGGAAAGTCAGAAGACCTGCCATAACAAGACAATAGTACGGCCGCACAGGAATATGCGGCGCGGAAAGGAAGTCAACATGAAGAACAGGCTGATATTTGGGCTGGTGTTTCTGTGCCCTGTCCTGACGACGAATGTTTTCGGACAGACACGGGGGGCTTCAGGGCAGACTCTGGGAGCTGTCCCCACCCTGGCCGACTCGTTACAGGAAGTTGTGGTGACGGGCACCGGCACCCAGCACCTGCTGAAGAACGCGCCCGTGCAGACGGAGGTCATCACCAGCCGTATGCTGCGCCAGTATGGCGGCAAGAGCTTGGAGGACATCCTCTCGGGTCTGAACGCCTCGTTTGCCTTCAACGAGGGCGACATGGGCAGTCAGATGCAGCTCAACGGACTGGGCAACAGCTACATCCTGGTGCTCGTGGACGGTAAGCGCCTGCACGGCGACGTGGGTGGCGAGAACGACCTCTCACTCATCGACCCCCATAACATCGAGAAGATAGAAATCGTGAAGGGAGCCTCCAGCGCCCTTTATGGCTCGGATGCCATCGCCGGCGTGGTGAACATCATCACGAAGAAGCACGACGAGGGTCTGCTCATCGAGAACACCAGCCGTGCGGGCAGCTATGGCGACCTGCGACAGCACAACGGTCTGGCCCTGCGCTGGGGACCGCTCGCCTCATACACCAATTTCCACCTGCAGCATACCGACGGCTGGCAGAACACATCCACGGAACACACCTCACACTTCGAGCCCGCCATCAACGACTCGCACAGCATGACCGTGAACCGCAAGACCAATTGGAAGATAGCCGAACGGCTGACCTACGCACTGCGTCCTGGCATCGAGCTTTATGCCGAAGGCAGCTGGTACAGACGAGGCATCTACCGTCCGAAGGGCAAGTACCCCAAGTATGACGTGACCTACTACGACATGCAGTACAAAAACGCATCGGCGGCCATCGGCGGCAAATGGGACATGAAGAAGAGCCTGCTGACGCTGGACATTGACTGGAACAAGCATGCCTACTTCCATGAGTTCACGTCGATCGTAACCACAGAGGGCATCGACAACAACGGCAACTTCGTGCTGGAGTTCCCCTACTTCCCTGGTCAGAAACAGTTGCAGAGCGACCAGCAGCGACTGACGGCCCATGCCAAGGGCGTGTTCCAGCTGCCCTGTGACAACAGGCTAAGTGCCGGCATGGAGTATCGCTACGACTGGCTGAAGGCCCCCACCAGCATCGAGGGTATGGAGGCCAGCGACAACACCGAGGCACTCTATGTTCAAGACGAATGGCACTGTCACGTAAACGGCGGCACCGCCGCCGTCAACCTCACTGGTGGCCTGCGCCTGGTGCGCAACCAGCAGTTCGGATGGCACGTGTCGCCCAAACTCTCAGCGATGGCCAGCATCAAAGAACTGCGGCTGAGAGCCACGTGGAGCCAGGGGTTCAAGACTCCCACGCTGAAGGAACAGCGCTACCGCTACCTGAAGGAGATGAACCAGATTATCCTGTACTTGGGCAACATGGACCTGAAGCCACAGAAGAGCAACTATTTCTCCTTGGGAGCAGAATACAGCATAGGACCGCTAACCCTCACCGCCACAGGCTATTACAACCGGGTGAAGGACATGATCACGCTGGTCACCATGCCCCGCTCACAGGCTCCACAACAGTATCACCAGCAATACGGCGAGGCACTGAACAAAGTGCGTCAATACAAGAACATGGAGACGGCACGGACATACGGTGCCGACATCACCGCACGCTGCGTGATGGACCATTGGACCTTCGGACTGGGCTACAGCTACCTTGACACCAAGGCCGAGGTCTACAACGAGACCACCCACCAGCTCGACAACGTGGTCATCGACGGCATGGCTCACCATCGCGGCAATGTCTATGCCACATGGAACCACCGCTTCTCCAAGGCTTACACCTTGGGAATAGGACTCTACGGAAACATGTCGACCAAGCGCTACTACCAGCTCAACGGCGACGGCAAGGGCTTCCAGATATGGCGACTGTCGACGACCCACGACCTGGGCAGCAGCCGCAAACTGGACTGGAGAGTAGAGGCCGGCGTCGACAATATCTTCAACTATGTGGACCGCACAGACCACGGTCTGCACTTAGGCACTACCACGCCCGGAACAACGGTGTATGCTACGCTCACCGTAAGGCTGAAACACGGAAAAAACCTTAAAAATAACTTTAAGTCCAACTTTAACAACTACAGTAATGAAGAAGATTAAATTCTTGATGATTGCCGCAATGGCAATGATTGCAGGTGCAAGCTTCACCGCTTGCAGCAGCGACAGCGACGACACATCGGCTAACCAGGAGAACTACCAGACAATCGTCGACAACCAGGTGAAAGCCCAAAAGACCAAGCAGAAAGCCCTTCTGCTCGTAGCCTTCGGCTCCACATGGCCTGAGCCTTTCACCGATTTCGACAACACCGTCGCAGCCTACAAGCAGGCATTCCCCGACCACGACGTGTTCTTCTCCTTCTCATCGGCCATCTGCCGCAACCGTGCCGCCGCCGGTGAGCACGTTGAGGACCTGAACGCCCCCAAGCGCAACTACTATGCTCCCGACCTCTGGCTTGAGGCTTTTGGCCGCGTGGAGTATGCCGAGATCACCGTTCAGTCGCTTCAGGTCATACCCGGTGAGGAGTATGCCAACGTGGTGGCCTGCCTGAAGGGCTTTGCCAACAACACCAACAACGACCTCCGCAACGAATACTTGAAGAACGTGAAGCTGCACATGGGCACACCGCTCATGGCCGACCCCGATGCCGACGTTCAGAACCTGGCCAACGAGCTGCATAAGATCTACGGCACGTATGCCGAAAAGGGTGCCATGCTCTTCATGGGTCACGGTAACCCCGACGACCTCGACATCTTCAGTGCAAACGTGCGCTACACACAGCTTGAGGAGGCTCTTCAGCAGAAGAACAAGAACTACTACGTGGGAACGGTCGACATGATGGAAAACTTCAAGACCGACGTGCTTGAGCGTATGCGCGCAGACGGCTACAACAGTGGCAAGGTGTTCTGTGCTCCCCTCATGTCGATTGCCGGTGACCACGCCAACAACGACATGGCCGGCGACGATGCCGACTGGAACTACAACGATGAGACCGGCGAGTATGAGGACACCAGCTGGAAAGTGTTCTTCAGCGAGAACGAGGTGGTGAAGAACGGCTACGATTGCAGCGACGAGACCATGATCGTGAAGGGTCTGCTGGCCTATCCCGCTATCCGCCAGCTGTGGATCAACCACACGAAGGCTGCCATCAACAGCGAACCTTTAGAGTGGTACCATTCCAACGATGGTACTGAATAAGCTTAACGCCATTATCGCCACATACGTGTGGCTGGACTGAAAATAGCAAATGTGTATTATTATAAGATTGATGTAGAAGAAGGCTCTGTCGTGACGACACAGCCTTTCTTCGCTTTTTTTGCTTACTAAACACCTTCAAAATATGACAGACAGCTATCAGAAACCGTTTATTCATGCCTGCTTGTGTCTTATGGCCTTCTCTACGATGATAGTGGCCTGTGGACGGTCGGCAGGAAATACGTCCGCTACTACCGACGAAAGCAGCAGCCCGGACTCTGCCATCACCGTCAACGTGACCTACGCCACAGGATTCTCCGTGCGCGACTCGGCCGACGTAAGGTTGGTGGAGACCTACACCCACCAACTTGAAGGGGACGAGAACACGGGTAGCAATGGCCGCTTTGCGCTGGTACACAACGAGAATACCGCCGTGCCCGAAGACTATACGAAAGTGGTGGTGCCCATCAGCCGCACCATCTGCATGACGTCGCTCCAGCTGTCGAACTTCACGGTGCTCGACGCCCACGACGTGGTGAAAGGCATCACGGGCACGAAGAATCTCTTCAATGAGGACATACGTCAGCGTGTCGACGACGGGCGCATCCTGAAGATTGGCATGGAGGGCGAATTTGACTCCGAACTGGTGCTGGCCGCCAACCCGCAGGTCATCTTCATCTCGCCGTTCAAACGAGGCGGCTACGATGCCATCAAGGAAACTGGCATCACGCTCGTACCCCATCTGGGCTACAAGGAGCTGGACCCGCTGGGACAGGCAGAGTGGGTGAAATTCATCGGTATGTTCATCGGAAAGGAGCGAGAGGCCAACGAGGTGTTCGCGGGCATAGAGGAACGCTATAACTCGCTCAAGGCGAAAGCAGCCCATCTCTCGGAGGCTCTTCCGACAGTGTTTAGCGGCGAGATGCACTACGGCACGTGGCACGCCGTCGGAGGCAGCAACTACTTAGCACAGATATTCCGCGACGCAGGAGCACGCTACGTCATCGACGATAAGGAGACGGCTGGCGAGAACTTAGAGTTTGAGAAGATGTACGCCCTCTCGGCCAATGCCGACTACTGGCGCATCCTGAACAGCTTTCCGGGTGAGTTCAGCTACGAAGCGCTGAAAGCCTCCGAGCCGCGAAACGAGCTCTTCAAGGCCTTCCGCGAGAAGAAGGTCATCTACTGCAACATGAAGCAGCAGCCCTACTATGAAATCTCACCCGTGGAACCCGACGTGCTCCTGAAAGACTTCGTCGCCATCTTCCACCCCAAACTCGTCGAGCCCGACTACGAGCCGAAATACTACCGGCTGCTTAAGGCCGACAAATAACCACCGTTTTTCCTTTCTGAACGCTGTACTGTATACTGCGGCATTGCCGCAGTCCCGTCAAAAACTATGAAGTTTATCGGTCTGTTTCTCGCCCTCGTGGTGCTGCTGGTAGTCAACCTACTCATCGGCTCCGTGTCAATTCCTGTGGGCGATGTTTGCCGCATTCTCCTCGCCCTCCCCTTGGACGGGACAGAGGAGGCCGAAATCTGGACAAACATCATTCTCAGTTCACGCCTGCCACAGGTGCTCACCGCCATTGTTGCCGGTGCCGGCCTGGCCGTCAGCGGACTGCAGATGCAGACCGTGTTCCGCAATCCACTGGCGGGTCCCTCCGTACTGGGCATCAGCAACGGCTCCGCCCTTGGCGTGGCCTTTGTGGTGCTGCTCTCAGGACGCATCGGCGGCATAGCCCTGAGCCGTCTTGGCTATCTGGGCGATGCCGCCATGAGCGTGGCAGCCATCGTGGGTGCCCTCGCCGTGCTGCTGCTCATCCTCTGGGTGTCACAGCGGGTAAAGGGCAACGTCACGCTACTCATCATCGGCGTGATGATAGGCTATCTGGCCAATGCCATCATCGGCGTGCTGAAGTTCCTGTCGCCCGAGGAGGATGTGAAGTCTTTCGTGGTGTGGGGACTCGGCTCATTCTCACGTGTCAGCGGCGACGCGATGGTGCTCTTCGTCTGCATCATGTGCGTGCTGCTGCCCTTGGCCTGTCTGCTGGTGAAACCCATGAACCTGCTGCTGCTTGGCGACCGCTATGCCCAGAACCTCGGCCTCAACATCCGTCGCGCCCGTATGTTGGTTATTATCTCCAGCGGTGTGCTTGTGGCCATTGTCACGGCCTATTGCGGCCCCATCATGTTCATCGGCCTGGCTGTGCCCCATCTGGCCCGTGCCCTCTTCCGCACCAGCGACCACCGCATCCTCATGCCCGCTACGGCCCTCTGCGGTGCCGTCCTCGCACTGCTCTGCAACCTCATCGCCCGTATGCCCGGCTTCGAGGGAGCACTGCCCGTGAACAGCGTCACCGCCTTAGTAGGAGCGCCCGTCATCGCCGCCGTCATCTTCCGTCGTCGGAAGGATGACCTCAGCGAGTGACCGCATCAGAGGATGTGCATGATGTCGCGGAGCGAGGCCACTGTGCAAGTGGGAATACCAGCTGGCTCGACGCTCCAGCGGTTGAAAAGAATCGTGTCAAGACCAGCGTTCCTGGCTCCGGCGATGTCCGTCTGCAGGTTGTCGCCTATCATCAGGGTCGTCTGGCGTTCAGCACCGGCAGTAAGCAGCGCGTAGTCGAAGAAGGCGGGCTGGGGCTTGTTGACTCCGGCATCCTCACTCAGAATAATTGTGTCGAAATAGTCGCGCAGACCACAGGCTGAGAGCTTCTTGTATTGCACCTCATGGAAACCGTTGCTACAGACATGCATACGGTAGCCTTTTCCTTTCAGATAGTCCATCAGCTCGTGGGCACCCTCAATGACGCCAGGCTTCGACGAGCAGTAATCGAGGAAACGGTCGCCGATTTCCAAGCAGAGCCTCTCCGTGACGTCAAGTCCTTGGCCACAGCTTAACGGTCGCCGGAAACGTTCGACAATCAGGTAGGGGCGGGTAATTTCACCTTTTGAATACTGCGACCAAAGGTCGATGTTGGCACGCCAGTAGGCATCATAGAACACCTGCGGGTCGGGAAACCAGCGCTCTAACCGAAACTCCTCGAAGGTCTCGCGAAGGGCGATGACAGCGTTGCCATAGGTGTCGTAAAGCGTGTCGTCGAAATCGAGAAATAGATTTTTATACTTCATCATTCAGCTATGAACTATGAACTGTAAACGTTCCCATCGTCGTCGATGAGAAGGATGGTGAGCTGTCCGTCAGGGAGGAGCGGGCAGCAATGCGCTGCACAGTGGCGGATGACGACATCCACGAAACGCTGTACTGTATACTGCGGCATTGCCGCAGTCCCGTCGAAGAACTTATCCCATAGCTCACGGGCAAGGGTGATGCCACTGATGTCGACATCGCTACCAGCCTCGCGGAGCAGCTCACGGATGAAGTCGAGATCCATCGTGGCCTTGCGGCTATGTGTGTCGAGATGGCCCTGGGCAAGCTTGACGGCCTTGCCAAGCATCACGCCAAGGGTGACATTCCTGATGCCGAGCTCAGCAGCCATCTTCAGCGTCTCGCCGATATAGTTACCATACTGCACAAAGGCCTGGCCAGGAAGCTCAGGATAGCGGGCGCGCAGGAAACGCTCGCTCTTGGCACCGCTGTTGATGACCACGCGGTCGGTGCCGGAGGCAAAGGCCACTGTCATGCACTTGCGGATGCTGTCGATAAACGCCTCCTCGCTGAATGGCTTGACGATACCGCTGACGCCGATAATGCTGATACCACCCTCGATGCCAAGACGTGGGTTGAAGGTGCGCCGGGCAATCTCTTCGCCCCTCGGGACGCTGATGGTGATACGTACTGTGTTCTGTATACTGCGGCATTGCCGCAGTCCCGTCGAAGAACTGTGACCTATGAACTGAAGGACGTTCTCGCGTATCATCTGGCGGGGCCCCTTGTTGATGGCTGCCTCACCCGGTGGGAAGTCAAATCCAGGGAGCGTGAACCGTCCCACTCCTTCGCCTCCTACAATCTCAAACTCCTCCGCCCACTCTGCTTTGGCCCTTATCTCTACCCCGTTTGTCACGTCGGGGTCGTCGCCCGCCTCCTTAATGCAGTACGCATAACGCTGTTCTGTATACTGCGGCATTGCCGCAGTCCCGTCGAAGAACTGTGAACTCTCCCCATACCCCACAGGCACGTGGATGGTCTCGCCATTGGGCAGGACCACAGGGACAGCAGAAGGACGTTCATGATGAACCAGCAGCAGCGTCGCAGCGATGGCTGCAGCCGTCGCACAGGTCCCCGTGGTCAGGCCGCTCTTCAGGGGAAAGAACTCCGGCAGCAGTTTCTCCACGACACGGCGCAGCCCGTGCGGACCGTTCACAAACGAAACTGTAAACTGTGAACGCTGTCCTGTATACTGCGGCATCGCCGCAGTCCCGTCGAAGAACGTTGTCCCGTATACTGCGGCACTGCCGCAGTCCCTCATCGAAGAACTGTGAACTGAAGGATATTCCGGTCGCTCAATCACAAAGACCTTCACGCCAGCCGCCTTAGCAGCCTCGACCTTCTCCGTGAAACCTCCGCTCAGGCCGCTCTCCTTAGTGAGGATGGCCTGCGGCTTCAGCTGTTCTAATAGCTGGCGAAAACGAAACTGTGAACTGTGAACTGTGAATTGTGAACTATCCACCTCCTCATAATACACCAAGTGGTCTTCAGGAAACCCCGCCTTGCGGGCTAACATCTGCGAGACGCGGCGGTTCAGTATGCGTACCCAGCACTCATGCCGCTCCCAATAGGGTCGCAGCGTACCGATGTTGTTCACGCCCGTCAGCGCCAACAGCCGGTTGATACCTTCCGCCTCTAACTTCTTCATGGCATCCTGATAGTCCTTGCACCATACGATGTCTGGGTCATGGGGCGGATAGATACGGTCGTAGCGGATGACAGGGACTCCAATATGCCTGGCCACGAAGAGCAGGTTGCGGTGCAGCTCTTCAGCGAAGGGGTGTGCGGCATCGATCATCAACCTAATGTCGTGCTCCTTGCAGAACGCCATCATCTCGGGCACATCCATCGCGCCCATCAGCCGCTGGCCGTTCACCAGCTCTACCTCCTGTCCGTCGCTCCGTGTCGAATAATAATAAAGGTTGCCCGCCTCCTCAAGCACCTCCACGGCCTTCCGACCCTCCGTAGTCCCTCCAAAAACCAGTATCATCCTATAATTGTATGACAGAAACACAGTCCAAGTCCACACTGTGAACTCACATTAGTCGGTTGCAAAAGTATGAAAATAATCCGAGACCGCCAAGGATAAGCCCGAATTTTTGATAACGAGGGGCAGTGGTTCTACAGAAGACGGGCTACTTTCGCTCGGAACGATAAATAATTCTCTAAAAATTTGGCGGTATGCTTTTTTATTCGTAACTTTGCAGCACGAAAGGAAACGAATTCCTCCCGCTGAAATGAAAGAGTAGCACCGTAATCGGGTTAGCAAATCAGTTC
>ERZ809472.182-NODE-182-length-17036-cov-5.476003_pt1 | contig 17036 bp, 6 predicted proteins | sample MGYA00521274_ERZ809472 | MGnify/ENA primary metagenome ERZ809472 (study PRJEB31581, sample SAMEA3312791) | metagenome | study: EMG produced TPA metagenomics assembly of the PRJEB8939 data set (Metagenomic analyses of Rumen microbiomes reveals... | reverse complement strand
CACCGAGATCTACACTCTTTCCCTACACGACGCTCTTCCAATCTGCTAGTGGCCGTACCGACAAAACAGTTTGCACAATCCCCTGACAGGCAAGATGCCAACGAGGGTGTCGCAACCACAACACAAACCGTCCAAATCAGGGACTATGAAAACGGATTCCTTTTCAATGTTTTTGAAATCGAAAACGTGGAGGAACGCGTTCAGCTGGCTTCGGCACTTGCCACAAGCGATGTCTGGATATGCAACCCGACCCATAACCCCGGCGAGCTGTTCATCAGGCCCAACAGCTTCAATGCCGACATGCCGATTTATGCAGAATTCGATTACCTCATGATGACGCTTAGGGAAGAATACCAAGAAGTTTCTTCGCTGCCCAAGGACGAGTTCGCTGAAATCTACAAGTCATGGGCACGCAACATCAGCCCTGAATATTACAACTTCCTGATTTCCGACCACCTTGACCGTGCCAATCACTGCATGGATGCCGAGCCTTTCTGCACCAGCAACATCTACGACTTCCCCGCCCTCAACAGTGGTTATTCATGGTCGGGACCCAACTACGGATGCTTAGGCTCCTCTCCCACCAACAAGCACTCTTTCTGGTACTACATGAGAATTGGCGTCGCAGGCAACATCACCATCAAAATCGAGGCTTCCTTCGACGTCGACTTCGCCCTTTGGGGACCTTTCAACAACGAGACAGAGCCTTGCCCGACAGAAGCGGGAGAAGCGGGCATGTTGACTGCGGATTGCACCAGCTGCCCCAACAACACGACAAATGCCAACTTCTATCCCTCCGGCAACCTGCATGACTGCAGCTTCGATGCCCGCCATTACGAATATGCTCACGTCGTGAATGGACAAGTGGGACAATACTACATCCTTCTTATCACCAACTACAGCAACACCGATGGCTATATCACGTTCCAAAAATACGACGGCGATGGCGAGACCGACTGTAGCATCCTGCCTCCTTTGGTCAACAACGATGGTCCCTACTGCATCGGTGAGACCATCCATCTGACTGCAGCGGGACAAACGGGTGCCACCTATAGTTGGTCGGGACCCAACGGCTTCACCTCGACGCAACAGAACATCGATATCCCCAACTGTAACCAAGACATGGCGGGCACCTACACCTGCACCATCACCCTCTCTGGCGAGACGAGCAGTGCCACCACCTCCGTCATTGTCCTTTCCCTGCCGACAGCCAGCTTTGAGGCCAATACAGTGTGTGTTGGCAACCCGACCGAGTTCCACAGCACTGCCACCGTCACAGGACAGCATTTTGCCTCCTACCAATGGAACTTCGGTGACGGACAGACAGGCACGGGAGAAACCGTGAGCCATACATACGCCGAACCTGGCGAATACCGCGTGTCACATACGGTATCGACCTCCAACGGCTGCCAAGGCTCCGTCAGTCAAACCGTCACGGTGGTCCCTCCCCCTGTGGCCAACTTCACCGCCACCACCGTATGCCAAGGCGAAACCACGCATTTCACCAGCACATCCACAGGCGAGCAAATCACTGGCTACCAGTGGGACTTCGGTGATGGTGAAACCAGCACGGGAGAAACCACGAACCACACCTACGAGCAAGCGGGCACCTATCAAGTGACCCTCACCGCTGAAGGCAGCGGAGGCACCTGCACCGACGAGGCCACCCAAACCGTCACGGTGTATGCCATGCCAAACCCCGTGGCCACCGCCAACCCCGCTTCGGTGCAGTATGCCGAAAACTCGACCATCACCGTCAACCCAGGTGCGGAAGGCACTTTCACCTACCATTGGGAACCCGCCAACATGGTGACTGACCCCGACAGCCAAACCACCCAGACCGTCCCTCTGACAGAGACACAAATCTACACCGTCACCGTCACCAACGTCCAAGGCGGCTGCACGAATACAGCCATCGTCGCCGTCAGCATGGACGGTTCTGACATGACAGCCACCGCCACTGCCGATCAATATGAGCTTTGCGAAGGCAGCAACACCACACTGCACGCCATTCCCTTGTCAGGCACAGGTAACTACTCCTTCACCTGGTCGCCTGCCAACACACTTAGCAGTGCCACCGCGCAAAACCCCGTAGCCTCGCCTGCCGTGGGCACCACCACTTACACCTGTCATGTCACCGATGGCATCGTTGACGCTGATGTCAGCGTGAGCATCACGGTGCATCCCAATAAGGCCTCGGAGATGCACCAGACCATCTGCGAAGGCACCTCATACGACTTCTTCGGGCAACAACTAAACACCGAAGGCACGTACCGCCACACCCTTGAAACGCAACACGGCTGCGACAGCATCGTGACGCTCTTCCTCGGCATCAACGACCACGACGAGAGCAGTTTCACCGTCAGCGACGATGAGAACTGTGATGAATACTATTGGGATCCTCGCGGACATGAAATCATACAAACCGACCATCCAGACTTGACCTACACGCAGTCGGGCACCTATCAAAGAACCTACAAAAACATTGCGGACTGCGACAGTATCGTCACGATGAACGTGCGTTTCGAATACACGCCACATCCCACGCCCATCTATCCAGTGGATGAAGCGAACCCTGCCCCCCACTGGGTCATTACCGCCACGGAATACCAAATCAACACTTACGACTTCCACTTGTGGGACACCAACCCCCTCTGCAGATGGGACACTACCCTCTGGACCTGCGATGGCGCTCCCGATTGGATTGTCGAACCTTACGGCGACAGATCCCAATACTGCAAGTTATATGTGCTCAGCAATGAAGCTGTTGCCGACACCGTTTGGTTGAAGGCCTACGCCTATAACCGTTGCTCGCCCGATAGCGGCGTCATGCAGAAATACTGGCTGGTGTGTTCCTTCTACGACGTAAACGAGCATTCCACAGCCGACTTCTCCGTTGTGCCGAATCCCAACAACGGACAAATGACCCTTAACTTCGAGCAGCTGACGGGCAAGGTCAACGTCAAGGTGTACGACATGCTTGGCAACCTCATCGACGGCTTCGATACTTACAGCGGCAACGGCACAGGCTCCATCACCTACGACATGAGTCGCTGTGCCAGCGGCATGTATCATTTCGTCGTCACCGGAAAGGAAGGCACTGTGGCGAAGAAGGTTGTGATTCAACACTAATAACGCATTTGACTCAACAAAAAACTATATATCACATGAAAAACAGGATGAAATTCGCATTGTCAGCCATGCTACTCCTTGCCATGCCTTTGTGCATGACGGCTCAGCAGCCTCGTCTCACCAAGGTCGGGGAATTCAACATCCACACTCTTCGAACCCTCGAAGAAAGAGTGGTATTTCTCCATTCCATCCAGGAAAACGAGGTCTTTTCCTACCTCTACAACGCTACTGAGGACAGGTTCGACATCTACGTCCCTGCCGACTACACTTGTGACGAGACTGGCGAGTCACCCGACTTTGAGACCTTCCTCGAAAGCTGCTACGACCATTGGGTAGCTTTTACCAACCTCGACAAGGAAGGGCGTGGTGCTTCGTTTGTATCGTGGCGCCAACAGTTGGAAGACAACATCTATGACATCATTTATGCGGACTTCATCCCTCTTTGGCAAAACCGTGATGAGAATGCCACCTGCGATGGTGCCTTCCCGTTCTGTACCGACAATGGAGCGTATGACTTCCCTGCAGGCACCAACTCGGGCTCGCCCTGTGGCACAGTATACAACGCCTCTTGTTCCGAACCCTATATGTGCTCTGGCACACCTGGACAATCCTCAAGTTGTCTTTACACTGCGCCCAACCCCGCTTTCTATTTCATGCGTATATCCGAGCCAGGCAGTTTGAACATCCACATGCAAAGCAGCCCTCAGGTTGACATCGACTTCGACTGCTGGGGTCCTTTCAGCGACATCGAAACCGCATGCAGCCAGTTGGCATGCAGCAACATTGTGGACTGTAGTTATAGCGCCTCCGCCACGGAAAACTGTCATATCAACAATGCACAACCTGGACAATACTACATCCTTCTGATTACAAACTACTCCAACTCTGCTTGTAACATCTCTTTCTCGAACACTGGATCTGGCAGCACCGACTGCAGCATCTTGCCTCCTTTGGTGGATGGCGGCGGTCCTTACTGCGTGGGCGAAACCATCAACCTGGTTGCCAAAGGTCAAGCGGGTGCCTCGTATAGTTGGACTGGTCCTGGAGGTTTCACCTCTAACCTGCAAAATCCCTCGCGCCCCAACTGCACCTTGGCCATGGCAGGCACCTACACTTGCACCATCACCGTGGGCAACCAGAGCAATAGTGCTACCACTGAGGCCGTCGTGGTGTATGCTCAACCTCATGCCAGCTTCACTGCCACCAACGTTTGCGTTGGGCAAGCCACACAATTCACCAGCACTTCCACCACCAGCCCTAGCGGCCAAAACATCGGCAGCTACCAGTGGAACTTTGGCGATGGACAGACGGGAACAGGACAAAACCCCAACCACACTTACGCCAATGCCGGCACCTACCAAGTGACTTTGACCGTATCGACAGGCAACGGACATTGCACCGACCAAGTTACGCAGACCGTCACCGTGAATGCCATGCCCGTGGCCTCCGCCTCGGCAACGCCGTCTACCATTCTCTACGGTGCCAGCACCACACTGACCGCCAACCCTGGCACGCAAGGTACCTTCAACTTCCACTGGGAGCCTGCCAACATGGTGGTCAACCCCAACGCGCAGACCACCCAAACCGTCGCCCTGCAGGAGTCGCAGACCTATACCGTCACCATCACCAACCCGCAAGGCAACTGCACCAGCACTGCGCAAGTCATCGTCAGCATTGAAGGTTCCAGCCTCCTTGCCATGGCCACCGCCGACCAGACCGACCTCTGCGAAGGCGAGTCCACCACACTCCATGCCATACCTTCTGGCGGCGCACCCGAGAACTATACCTTCCAGTGGTCGCCCGCAGGCTCACTCAACAGCACCACCTCACAGAATCCCATCGCCACCCCTGGACTCGGTAACACCACTTATACCTGCCACGTTAGCGACGGCTTTACCGACGTCAATGTCAGCGTCACCTTACATGTCCACCCCAATGTAGAGCACGACATCTACCAGACCATCTGCGAGAACGACACCTACTCCTACTTCGGAGAGGACATCCATACCCCTGGCGTGTATGACCACACCTTGTACACCCAATACGGCTGCGACAGCGTCGTCCACCTCCACCTCGACAACTGGCAGACTTACGAGACCAGCATCAGCGACCACTTCTGCCAGAACGACACTTACCAGTTCTACGACCAAGACATCACCACCCCTGGTGTCTACTTCCACACCCTCCAATCCGTCCACGACTGCGACAGCACCATCAGGCTCAACCTCAGTCAAGACCCCGTCTACGAGTTCGAGACATGGGAGTCGACCTGCCAAGGCGGTCCTGGATTCTATTATGCAGGCACTTATCTCCAGCCTAGCCCAGAGCCTTACTCCTTCCCCTATGAGACCGTCAACCATTGCGACAGTATCGTCATCATCCATGTCGATGAGTCCGAATACAACTCCAAGAGCTACAATGTCTCCATCTGCGGCACCGAATACACTTGGCCCTCCAACGGTGTCACCTACTACGAGACCGGTGTCTACCGCGACACACTTCACTTCCCCGGCATTTGCGACAGCACCCTCGTCCTCAACCTTGAGCTCAGGCCCAACTACCATGACGATGTCGTCGTCTCCAGTTGTGACAGCTACCGCTGGCTCAACGACAACTACAACGTTGACAGGACCTTCACCGAAAGCACCGTCTACACCCATCACTACACCAACGTCCACGGCTGTGAGAGTGAAGCCACGCTCCACCTCACCATCAACAACCACGACGAGTACTCCTTCGTCGTCTCCGAAGATGAGGCCTGTGACGATTATTTCTGGGATCCGAAAGGACACGAAATCACCTACACCGACCATGCTGGTGACCACTATACCATGACGGGTGTCTATCACAGGACCTACCTCAACCAGGCCGAATGCGACAGCATCGTCACCATGAGCGTCGAAATGGAATACACACCCCATCCCACGCCCATCTATCCCATGGACCTCGGCAACACTGCTCCCCACTGGGTCGTCACCGCCACCGAGTTCCAAATTAACACCTACGACTTCAACCTCTGGGATACCAACCCGCTCTGTCGCTGGGACACCGTCACATGGCAATGCGTAGGCGCTCCCGACTGGATCATCGAGCCTTTCGGTGCCAAAGCCAAGTGCTGCAAGGTCTATGTCCTTAACCAGGTGAATGACACTGTCTGGCTGACAGCACATGCCTTCAACCGCTGCGCACCCAACGAGGGCATCACGCAAAGATACTGGATGGTGTGCTCCTTCTATGGCATCGATGAGAATACTGCCAATGCCGACTTCTCCATCGTCCCCAACCCCAACAACGGCCAGATGACACTCAACTTCGAGAACCTTACTGGCAAGATTAAGGTCAAGGTGTACGACATGAGGGGTGCCCTCCTTGACGACTTCGAAACCTACAACGCCATGAACTCCTACGCCTACACCTATCAGATGAAGAACCGTGTCGACGGTATCTACTTCTTCGTCGCCACAGGCAAGGAAGGCACAGTGGCTAAGAAAGTGATTATAAAACGGTAAAGCCATAATTGTGGCATAAATAACGAATCATCGCATAATGAAAAAGTTCACGAAAGTCCTGTTCGTTGCTTTAGCTCTGGCATTCATCCCACTGAAGCAATGGGCACAGACTCCTTACAGACAGTATTCCAACGATGGCATCTTGGTGAACGCCTTCGAAATAGACAATGTCGACTTTAGGGTATTCCTCTTCTACAATCTCAACCAAGACGAGCGTTTCGAAATCCTCGTCAACGAAGAGCCAGGACAATTCAGCATCGTCCCAGGTCATCATGGAAACTTCGTGAACCTTTTCGATGCCTTTGAATCGGCATACCAAAGAGCCTACACGGATTTCGGATTCCTCTCCAAAATGGACATCACCGAACTCCTGCCCTCTTGGAAATGCAACATACCAGCAACCCAATTCTCTTCGCTGACGCTGGACATCGCTTTACGTAACTCCAGACCTAACAACAACCATTGTGCTGACTCTGACCCATTCTGCACTTCGGATGTCATCACCTTCGATGCCGCTACTTCTTCGCAAACCGCTGACGAGTTAGAAGGCACTACCCTTCAGGACGGCTGCATCGGTTCATCCTACAGCCCAGCGTGGTATCACATGAGAATCAACGACCCTGGACAGTTCATCATCCACATGGAAGGCCACGACCCGACCAGCGGTACCACGAGAGACATTGACTTTTGCATGTGGGGACCTTACACCGACCCGACCTCACCATGCGTGGCTCAATTGACGACCAATAAGATTATCGACTGCTCTTTCTCCGCAGCCTATTTTGAAGATATCTTTCTCGGTTATAATGACGGTGACCATTATCATGGCTCTTCAGGCACTACCGACCACGGAACTGTCAATTATCATCTGCCCCAGTCTGGAGAGTATTACATCCTGATGATTACAAACTACTCCCGACAGCCTTGCACGATTTCCTTCACCAAGACGGCAGGTTCAGGCCCTGGTACCACTGACTGCGGCATTCTTCCCGGTATTGTGAGCAACGACGGCCCCTATTGCGTTGGAGAGACCATTCATCTGACGGTCAACCAGCAAGTAGGTGCCACTTATAGTTGGACAGGTCCTGGCGGTTTCACTTCCACCCAGCTGACTCCCTCACGTCCCAACTGCACCTTGGCCATGGCAGGTACTTACACATGCGTCACCACGGTGGGCAACGAAACCACTTCAGCCTCAACCGAGGTCATCATCTATCCACAGCCTCATGCCAGCTTCAACGCTACCAGCGTTTGCGTCGGTCAGGCCACGCAGTTTACCAGTACCTCCACCACCAATCCCAGCGGACAAAGCATCGGCAGCTACCAATGGAACTTTGGCGATGGACAAACGGGCACAGGACAAAGCACAAACCACACCTACGCCAACCCTGGCACCTATCAAGCGACTTTGACTGTGTCGACAGGTAACGGACATTGCACCGACCAAATCACGCAGACCGTCACAGTGAACCCGCTGCCCACCGCCAGTTTCAACGCCACCACCGTATGCCAAGGCGAGGCCACCCAGTTCACCAGCACTTCCTCTGGCGACCAAATCATCTCTTATCAATGGAACTTTGGCGACAACCAGACGGGTATAGGACAAAACGCCAACCATACCTACACGCAGCCTGGCACATATAACGTAACGCTTACCGTGCAGACCAGTGGCGGATGTAGCGACCACATCACACAGACCGTCACCGTCAATGCCTCTCCCACTGCCAACTTCAACGCCACCACGGTGTGCGTGGGCGAAGATACTCAGTTCACCAGCACTTCCACAGGACAAGACATCACTAGCTACCAGTGGAACTTCGGTGACAACCAGACTGGCACGGGGCAAAACGTTAACCACACTTATGCGCAACCTGGCACTTATCAGGTGACCCTTACCGTTCAGGCCAATGGTGGCTGTTCCGACCAAATCACTCGTACCGTCACCGTCAACTCACTGCCTACGGCAAATTTCACTGCCACCAACGTCTGCCAAGGCGACCCCACTCAGTTCAACAGTACCTCTACAGGTGGCCAAATCACTGGCTATCAATGGAACTTCGGCGACGGACAGACGGGCAACGGGCAGACTGTGAGCCACAACTATGCACAACCTGGCACCTATAACGTCACCCACACTGTACAGACCGCAGGCGGCTGCACAGACCAAGTCACACAGACCGTCGATGTGTACGCCATGCCCGTGGCCTCCGCCTCGGCAACGCCGTCTACCATTCTTTACGGCGCCAGCGCCACACTGACCGCCAACCCTGGCACGCAAGGCACTTTCAACTTCCACTGGGAGCCTGCCAACATGGTGGTCAACTCCAACGCGCAGACCACTCAAACCGTTGCCCTGCAAGAGACGCAGACCTTTACCGTCACCATCACCAATCCACAAGGCAACTGTACCAGCACCGCGCAAGTCATCGTAAGCATCGATGGCTCTAGCCTCCTTGCCGTGGCCACTGCTGACCAGACTGACCTCTGCGAAGGTGAGTCCACCTCACTCCACGCTATACCTTCTGGCGGTGCACCCGAAAACTACACCTACCAATGGTCGCCCGCAGGTTCACTCAACAGCACCACCTCACCGAATCCCATCGCCACCCCGACACTCGGCAACACCACCTACACCTGCCACGTCAGCGACGGCTTCACAGACATCAACGTCAGCGTCACTATACACGTGCATCCCAACATCGAACGCGACATCTACCAGACCATCTGCGAGAACGACACCTACTCCTACTTCGGTGAGGACATCCATACCCCGGGCGTGTACGACCACACGTTGTACACCCAATACGGCTGCGACAGTGTCATCCACCTCCACCTTGACAACTGGCAGACCTTCGAAACCACCGTCAGCGACCGCTTCTGCCAGAACGACACCTACCAATTCTACGGTCAGGACATCACCTCGCCTGGCATTTACACTCATACCCTCAACTCCATTCACGGATGCGACAGCACCATCAGGCTCAACCTCGGCCAGGACCCTGTCTATGAATTCGAGATGTGGGAGTCCACCTGCGAAGGTGGCCCTGGTTTCAACTATAATGGTACTTATCTCCAACCGAGTCCAATGCCTTACTCCTTCCCCTATGAGACCGTCAACCACTGCGACAGCACCATCATCATCCACGTCGACGAAGCCGAATACAACACCAAGAACTACAACGTCTCCATCTGCGGCACCGAATACACTTGGGTCTCCAACGGCATCACCTACTATGAGTCTGGCGTCTACCACGACACTCTGCACTTCCCCAACACCTGCGACAGCACCGTCATCCTCAACCTTGAGCTTAGGCCCAACTACTACGATGATGTCGTGGTCTCCAGCTGCGATGAGTACCGCTGGCTCAACGACAACTTCAACGTCGACATGACCTTCACCCAGAGCACCGTTTACACACACCATTACATCAACGCCTACGGCTGCGAGAGCGAGGCCACCCTCCACCTCACCATCAGCGACCACGACGAGTATTCCTTCGTCGTCGACGAAGATGAGGCTTGCGATGAGTATTTCTGGGATCCGAATGGCCATGAAATCACCTACACCGACCATGCTGGTGATTACTATAACATGACAGGTGTCTACCACAGGACCTACCTCAACCAGGCCGAATGCGACAGCATCGTCACCATGAGGGTCGATATGGAATACACACCCCATCCCACGCCCATCTATCCCATGGACCTCGACAATACCACTCCCCATTGGGTCATCACCGCCACCGAGTTCCAAATTAACACCTACGATTTCAACCTTTGGGATACCAACCCGATCTGTCGCTGGGACACCGTCACATGGCAATGCGAAGGTGCGCCTAACTGGATCATCGAGCCTTTCGGTGCCAAAGCCAAGTGCTGCAAGGTCTATGTCCTTAACCAGGTGAATGACACTGTCTGGCTGACAGCACATGCCTTCAACCGCTGCGCACCCGACGAGGGCATCATGCAAAGATACTGGATGGTGTGCTCCTTCTACGGTGTCGAAGATCATGAAGCCAATACTGACTTCTCCGTCGTGCCCAACCCCAACAACGGTCAGATGACGCTCAATTTCGAGAACCTCACAGGCAAGATCAAGGTCAAGGTGTACGACATGAGGGGCGCGCTCCTCGACGACTTCGAGACCAACAATGCCATGAACTCCTACGCTTACACCTATCAGATGAAGAACCGTGTCGACGGTATCTACTTCTTCGTTGCCACAGGCAAAGAAGGCACGGTGGCTAAGAAAGTGATTATAAAGCGATAATTAACATATTAACTCATGAAATTCTTCAAAGCACTACTGCTTGTTATGGGTGTATATTTGGCTTTGCCTAATCCCATGCTAGCACAAACGACATCAACTCAAGGCAAAGAATTTTGGCTCACCTTCATGAAAAACGGGTATGAAGAGCACCCAGATGGTGGTTGGGTAACTAACCAAGTGCTCATCAGTGCCAAGAGAAACTGTTCTGGCATCATTTCCAACCCATTAACGGGATGGAGACAAACCTTCACTATCAACGCCAACAACATCACTACCATTGACATCCCTATAGAACAAGGTTATCATAACGCCTCTAACTACGGCATCGTCTCAGACAAATCCATTCATGTGGAGTCGACTGACACCATTTCGGTGTATTGCACCAATATTGCCTATGTCTCTTTCGATGCCTCTTTCGTATTGCCTGTTGAAAGCCTTGGTAACGACTATATCATACAATGCTACGACCAATCGGATGGCTATTTCTACTCGTATGTCAATGACAACCAAACCAGTGCTTTCGTCATCATAGCCACAGAAAACGACACCGAGATCAGCATTACGCCTTCGTGTGCCACCTTGGACGGGAGGCCTGCTGGTGAGACCTACCGAATCACCATGAATGCTGGCGAGACTTATCATGTCAGATCGGTGAGAACAGGAAGCAGACGTGACCTCACCGGCACTAGGGTGACAGCCAGTGACTGCAAGAAAATTGCCGTCTTCAACGGAAACACCGTCACCTGTGTCCCCACCAACGCGGACGACGGCTTCGACCACATCTTTGAACAGGCCATGCCTTTGCGCTCATGGGGAAAACGTTTCGTTGTCACCAGTTCGCTGAACCGCGTCCGCGACTTCGTCAAAATCACCTCCAGTGCCGATGGCAACGAAATCTACAAGAACGGAACGCTATTGACGACCTTGAACATGGGAGAGTCCCATGTCTTTACCCTTAGGGAATCGGATGAGTCCTGCTTCCTTCAAGCCTCCCATCCTTGTGCGGTATTCCTTTACAACAACTCCTGCAATGACGGCTCTTTCTATAACAATCTAGGCGATCCCTCCATGGTATGGATTGCCCCTGTTGAGCAAAGAATCGACGAAGTGACCTTCTCCACATTCAACCACGAAACCACCAGTATCACGGTCCACTGCATCAACATCATCGTGGACACAGATGATATTAATAATGTATATTTGGATGGCCAACTCATTTCATCGAATGAGTTCCATCCCGTTACGGGCAATGATGGATACAGCTTTGCAAAGAGAAACATTTCGCATGGCTCGCACCACATCTCTTGCGCCAATGGCTTCAACGCCCACGTCTACGGCTTCGGCCGCGCCAGAGGATACGCTTATCTGGTAGGCTCCAATGCCATCGACCTCAGCACCAGCATCACCATCAACGACATCCTCGTCAAGCCCAATGAGACCTACTCCTATTGTCCCGAAGAAACCATGACGTTCCTTGCCGAGGTCAACTCTGAAAACTATTCCCTCGAATGGAGCTTTGGCGATGGTTCTACCAGTACCACCAACCCTACCACCCATACCTACCACAACCAAGCTGTCTATCCCGTCACAATGACGATCACCACAGACGGAAACGAATGTTGGAGTTCTGCGTCACAAACCTCGACCTTCTATGTCGACTTGGCACAGCATTACGTCATCGAGGATGATGAGGCATGCATGGGTGACTTCTACTCCGGCTATGGCTTCGAGAATGTGTTGGTCAACAACGACACCATCTTGTCTCGTTTAGTCGACAACCCCAACGTCCCCCAATGCAAAGACAGTTTGATGCTCTACCTCACGGCTCGCCCAAGCTATCACGTCCCCATCGACGACAGCCGTTGCTGGCAGGGACAGCCTGGCATCTACGACGGCTATGGTTTCAGCTTCGAATATGACAGTCCAGGAGAATACAACAGAGAGCTGGAACTTAACACGGTCAACGGCTGCGACAGCATCGTCCACCTGCACCTTACCGTGGCCGCCAGCATCACATACGAATTCAGCCATCACGAATGTAGCGGGAGCTATGTCTGGGGCGGTGAGACCTATACCACTTCAGGGACATACAGCAACCAATACACAACGCCACAAGGCTGTGATAGCCTCGTCACTCTGCACCTGACCATAGGTACCAACAAAGAAATGGAATTCGACACCCTTTCGTGCGACACTTTCATTTGGAACGACCAAGAATATGACCTGTCGGGCGACTACGTTCAAGTCTTTAACTCCTACGACGGCTGCGACAGCGTTGTGACATGCCACCTGACCGTTGGGGCTGCCGTAGAAGGCGCCACCACCGCGATAAGCGCGTGCGACTCCTACACATGGTATGAGGTCGATTACACCGAGTCAGGCATATTCACGAAGGTCTTCCCTTCCTATATGGGTTGCGACAGTATCCTATTCCTCAACCTTGATATGGAATACACCCCCAACCCCACTGAAATCATGCCTGCCGACACCAACAACCTTTCTCCTCATTGGGTCGTCACAGCCGCTGAATTCCAAATCAATTCCTACGACTTCACTTTGGAAGACCAAAATCCCAAGTGCACATGGGATTCCATCCAGTGGGCATTGGACACTCCTGAAGCACATTGGCTCCTTGAACCTGACACGAACACCCAACCTCCTGGAAAGATATGCACCCTCACGGTGTTGAACTCACTGCCCGACACGATTTGGATGCATGCCACCGTCTACAACAAATGTTATCCCGAAGGCATAGAGCGCCGCTACTGGTTCCTCCGCTCCTTCTACAGTCTTGACGAAAACAGTGCCAAGGCCCAATTCGATGTCGTCCCCAATCCCAACAACGGGAACATGGAACTTTTCTTCGACCGCTTCGAAGGAAAAACCGATGTCAAGGTGTACGACATGAGAGGCTCACTGATCGACCATTTCGAGACCCACAACGGCACTGCATCCAGCAGTTTCCGCTACACAATGAAGCCCGTTGATGACGGCATCTATTTCTTCATTGATTCCGGAAAAGACGGTATCATGACGAAAAAAGTAATCGTCATCCACTAACATACACCATAAATTATTTGCACAATATGCTGAATTTCAGCAACCAGAGAAAATAAAACAAAAAAAAGTAAGTTATTGAAGTAAAACAATAAACTAAATTACTTACATTTGCCGATTATTATCGTCAACTCGTAGCATCTCTTCAAAAATAAAGACAAATGAAGAAGCACTTATTCAGGACCATCTTATTCTTATGCGGTACGATGCTTTTAAGCTCCTGCCTAAAAGACGACCCTAAGAACAATTCGACCGTCTATTACGCTTACCAGCAAATCCCGAACATCAACGAATTCATGCCCCAGCGGCTTTTGCTTGCCTTTGGCAACGAGAACCTGCATTTCGGCGACGAGCCGCCCAAAATTGAGGGCCTTTTCGTTGCAGACGACGTTTGGGTCACTGATGTCGATACTGTTCCTTCCAGCACATGGATGCAACCCGCCCATAATGCCATCCCCAATCCCCAATATTTCGAGTTCTACGAACAACACAAGGGTATTGCCAAGATGAGGTTCAAAAGCCCCAAGGGCCAAGTCGGACAATATGACTATTTTCTTGAACAATCAAGCACCGACAGGACCGATTCCGTCATGAAACACAATGCAACCCGATTTGTTGAAGACACCGTTTCCCCCATCTATTTCAAGTCGGGTAAACTTGAGGCCAGAGATTTCAACACCGTATATATTATGGGCGAAGACCCGTATTTCACCGTGTTCTACTATGAAGTCAGAGACATCAAGGCAAAGGGCGAACCAATGAATGCCGTTATCTTCACTGGCAAGATGGACAAAGAAATCCAAATCGTGACCGACACGGTTAACCACACCACCGACACCGTCGTCAAGCCTGTCATCAAAAACCTGAAATGGGGCATGCAAACCATGATGTATCACCAAGAAAGCACCAGCATCAGCCAAATCATCCGTTTGGGCTTCCTGCCCACGCCTGGCGACATCATTATGCTCCGCAACAATACCGACACACATTCTGCAGTATTCCCAGAATAAGCAACAAAAAAAAGACCTATCGCAGCATGAAAAAAACAAGCCTAATATTGTTCTTCATCTTACTCCTTATTGGCAACACCGCCACTGCTCAGGGAAGGTTTAGGAAACCTTTGCAATCTCAAAACACAATTGGTGCCAATGAAGCTCGTTACAACATCGGCATCACAGGAGGTTTGACCACCACACATTGGCTCCACTTTGGCGGTACAGAAACGAAGTATCACCAACCCTTCAATTTCGGTCCCATCGGTGGTATCACTGTGGAACGAATGTTCAACTCCAACTCATCCATCGCCATTGAAGGACTGTTCGCCATGCGTAACACCCATTTGGATTACAACGTGCTCAACTTCCCCGTTGCCATCAATGTCAACAAGGACTTCTATCGCCAGTATGACGTGAATTACATGGAAGTGGCGATTCAAGTGCCGTTGACTTACTATTTCAGCCAAGGCGACTTTAGGCCTTACGTTTTCATTGCGCCACGCTTCACCCTCCCCTTGTCGGGAAAGATGGAATGGCAAAAGATGGAAATCATCGATTACGGAACGGAAAGTCAACACTACAGCGAAGATGGTGCCGTCCACGAGATGGTGGATATGACAGGGCAAAACATGCGCCGTTGGAACATAGGTTTGGTGGCTGGTGTCGGTGTCCGCTACAGACTCATAATCAACAATTACTACCTCCTTTTCAAACTCGACCTTTCGGGGCATGCCGCTTTGATCAATTCGTTCTCAAAGGAGGAAATCACTGGCGAATCCGAAAATGTTATCGGTGCCTCTTACATCGACCCGTATCTGATGCAGAAGCGTTTCAATACCGATGCCTCAGTGAAGCTTTCGATCCTCTTCCCGTTGAAGAAGCCCTTGAAGGGTGCTTGCATGAAGTGGGGCGAATATGATTGATCCAAATAAAGACAACATAAGAAAACAAGAAAACGGTTGGCCATTAAGGTCAGCCGTTTCTCATTACAAGGATATGAAAAAGTGATTTACTTTCGTCGTTGTCAATCACCAAGGCGAATGATACTGCTATGGCCCAAATTGTTTCCCTTCAAGACTGGGTTGCCGTAGTAGCTAATGTTGCCCGAACCAAAGATGGTGTATTCAAGCCTCACATTGACACGCGCCTTGATATTGCCGGAACCGGCAATGTTGGCATCAAGTTTCTCTATAGTGCAGGTTAAGACGATGTCTCCAGAGCCTGCCACGTTGGCATCAGCCTCTCGCACCGTGCCACTGGTCACTTTCACGTCACCAGAACCCGCCAAAGTGGCTTCCAAGTCGTCCGCAAACAGTTCAGTGCAGACCAAATCGCCCGAGCCAGCCACACTCAACTCGATTTTCGGATAGTTGATGGCTTGTTCGAAAGTGATGTCGCCCGAGCCAGCCACATTGACTTCCAGTTCCTTGCCTTCCAATGGGCTAAGCACATTAAGCGTGCCGCTGCCCGAAAGGCTGATTTCCTCCAAACTCGGGGCCGTCACCTCAATGACAAACTCCGTGGGTTGCAGGGTGATGTCTTTGTACCTATCTATCCTTTTCATCATCAAGTCGTCGTTCTTCACCTTGATGTCAAGGTATTCCATGATATTCTCATCCACACGGATGGCGCATGTGTAGTTCTCTGAAACGGTGAAGTTGACCTTTGCAGGCAAGGCGATAGAGAGTTCATTGAATGTACCTACTAAGTAATTCTGCGTCACAATGTTGCCATTGCCCTTGATGTCTTTTCTCATCAAAAGATCATCATCGAACTTGATGGTGCAGGATATGAATGCCACACAAATGATGGCGCTTACGATTATTAAAATATTTCTTTTCATGAGTTATGATAGTTTATTTGGTTATAACACGATTTATAGTTTTATCTCATCAAGCCCAATGCCCAAGAGTTTCATCTTCTTGACCACTTCGGGCAGTTCCTTTTCGAGGAATTCCTCTCGCATTTGCTTGAGGACGATGTCTGTGGCTTCGGCAGAGATGAAATAGCCAATGCCACGTTTGTTGTAGATGATGCCCGCCGCCGTCATGGTCTCGTAGGAGCGCATAATGG